>ULRZ01044701.1_pt1 | contig 9929 bp, 11 predicted proteins | sample 1955861 | NCBI WGS metagenome assembly ULRZ01 (sample SAMEA4835694, study PRJEB28245) | human gut metagenome | biome: gut microbiome; material: fecal sample | place: Denmark | collected 2008 | reverse complement strand
TAATCTTAATTCCATATCTTTATATTCCTACAAATTTTTCTAGTAACCATTCTATCATATTGCATCCCCAATATCATCTATATTACATGTAATATCTGCATAAAATACCGTGGGTTATTATCGGGTTATTTTTCAACCGCCTATGCCTTCCATGCCTTGATTTTACTGGCTTTTTAAAGAAGTTTTCAAAGAGTGCCGTGGCAAATAAAAAGCACTTTCTTCATAGTCAAAAACCCCACTTTTAAGTAATTTATCACATTCAGAAGGAAATGATAAGTCATGAAGCAAAACAATATTTCATAGCTCATATTTAGTTTTTAAGAAAAAATCTAAAAAGAAAATCAAAGCTAACATCATTTTTACAATGCCGCTTTGCAAAAGTAAATTATTTTTTCTCTGTAAAGACATTTTACACTATATTCATTTTAATTGAAAAAGCCCCACCGGGTTGCGCATGATAAATCAGAGGCGTGGTGAGGTCTGTTAATATTATTCTACATATTTTTGATTTTTTAATAAGCAATTTACAGTCCTTGAATAATATTCAGGTAGTCCTGACCTTGATCTACGACCGCATATATAATAATTTGTTTTTTATCCTCGTTGATTTTGTAAAATATCAAGTTTTTTTCTAGTATCAACACTTGATAGCCTTGTCGTTTTAAAACCGGATATCTAGGTATGGTTCCTAAATATGGATTATCTTCCAGCAGATAAATATTCTTTTCTAAATCATCTAGTTTTTTTAAAGCAATATCTTCACCAAAATTTCTTGCGATGAACGTTACAATTTTTCGAATACAAATATCTGCAGTATCAGTACGCACAATAGTATATTTCATTTTATTTTCCTTTTAACATAGCTCTTAAATCATTAAAAGTGTCTTGAATAGGTGATACTCTTCCGTTCGCAACATCTTCATCAGCTTCTGCAAGCAATTCCAATAATTCAATTCTTGACTTCATACTTTTGTATTCATCATAAGATAAAGAAACCGTATCACCACGTCCATTTACTGTAATAATTACAGCTTCATTCTCTTCCCGACATTGTTTTGAAATTTCATTATAGTGATTTCTTAAATCAGCAGATGGCCTAATAGATTCTCGTATATGGTACATAATATCACCTCCATAACATATGTAAATTATATCAACATATGACTATACAATCAATTTACATCATCTTCTAACTACTTGTATTTGTCTAAAAATAAGGCTTTCATATTTGCATAAACATTCCTTTATCGGTATAATACAAATACAGAAAGACTACTGGATACAGTGGTCACTCTGAATTATTTTAGTAAAAAGACACTAATAATCCATTGTGGCGATGTGAACTAGTGTCTTTTACATTTTTCTATAATAATTAATGTAATTCTTAGTATTTCTACTAGTGCCATTAAACACATGGCAACATCAATGTATAGATAAATATACATACAACACGTCCTCCTGCAAAAAAAACCGAAGGATCTGCCGAGAACTCAAGCAGATTTCTTTTTTTAATTCAGAGGGTTCACCATTACTACATCCAGTAGCCAATTCCTATTATAAAACTTCAATGTGAAAACATTATTAATTCCAATAAATTTGTTGCGATTGCCTTTACAAATTCTTTAAATAATCCTCCACATTGTTTTCTTCATAATCTTTTCTTCTTTTTCTTTAACACAAAAAGAGTTTCTTGTTCATGCCACAGAAACTTTTTTGTACTCTATAATCGAAAAAAACCTATTATCAATAGCTTTAAAATACTATATTGGTCAGCATGTTTACATCTCAAGCTTTCACTGAATTTGCCAATCGATAATGTCAAATTCATTATACATACAATATTTTAACATGCCATCGTTTTTCTAAATTATATAGTCATTTTTTCTTTTAATTATCACTTTAATTTAAAAGCACTATACGCTTTTATAACCACACAACTTTGCAATCACTTGAATCAATATATCCCTGTCTAAAGGCTTTGATACATGCGCATTCATACCTGCTTTTTTAGCCTTTATTTTATCTTCCATAAACGCATTGGCTGTCATCGCCACAATTGGAATATCATGATCAAATGAGCGAATCACTTGAGTGGCTTGTAAACCATCCATTTCCGGCATCATAATATCCATTAAGATAATGTCAAAAGATTCGGGTGCGTTCTTATAGATATCCACTGCTTCTTTCCCATTTGTAACACAAGTAACTTTAGCACTTTCATTTTCGATAATGAACCTGGCAATTTCCATATTCAATTCATTATCTTCTACAAGTAAAACACTAAGTCCTTCAATCGATACAGAAGCTGATTCTTTCACCCTTTCATTTTTATGTTCTTCATCGATTTTAAATGGAATGCGTATCACAAATTGAGAACCCACACCTTCTTGACTTGTAAATTCAATGGTTCCACCCATCTTTTCAACAAGGCTTTTTGCGATTGGCATACCCAAACCAGTACCCGTATATTTAGAACGACTTCCCATATGTTCTTGGGCAAAAGGCTCAAAGATTTTATCCTGAAATTCTTTAGACATACCAATACCTGTATCACGACAAATAAATTCAATAATGACATGGGATGGTTCTTTCGATTCAAGTTCCCTATAACTTACATAGATAAATCCATTATCCTTATTGTATTTAATGGCATTGGAAAGAACATTCATTAATACACGCTTTACATGGATTGGACTGCCCATCAAATATGGATGGGTAATACTCTTTTCTTCTTCGACAATTTGAATATTACGCTCTTTTGCGAGTTCTTCTACTATTCCAATCGTTTCATCACTCAACTTATCTATATTAAATCCAACTTCTTCAAGGACGATTTCACCCGACTCAAGCTTACTCATGTCTAATACTTCATTCACTAATTCAAGTAATGTATTTGAAGCATCTTTGATCTTTGCACGACAATCTGCCTGCTTTTTAATATCATTCCTATAATAATCACCAACTTCAACCATACCAATGATTCCATTGATGGGAGTACGAATATCGTGAGACATTCTTTGAAGAAATTCGGTTTTGGCAACATTCGCCGCCTCTGCCTTTTTAGCTGCCTTTAATAATTCTTCTTGGTGCGCCTTCTCTTTTTCTTGATCTTTAACCTGTCTTATACGATTATTGCGATACCCAATATATCTTAGTACAAGCACAAACAATATATATATAAGTAAAATCGCAACTAATTTGGTGAAAACACCTTCAAATACCACATGATCTGGAATATAGGCAAAGATATAATAATTACTTTGTTTCAACATAATGCCATAATAGCCTGCGCCTTTACTATTAAAACGATAAATATGTTGACTATTCTTATTCTTCTTTAATAATTGAACGACTTCATTGTTTTTTGTCGAAGCATGAAGTAGTGATCTATCACTACTCGCAATGATGTTTCCCTTATCGCAAACAAGAATCGTTCCATCCGATTTTGTACTATATCCCTTTAATAGATTTTGAAGCGTTAAATTATAATTCTGCGCAAAATAAGCGGAAGTATAAAAATAAGTAGCCACAATGCCAGGTGCATCACTTCTTGCACATGTCGCAATATCTAAATGAGACCCATCATCCAATTCAATACGTTGAGAATAAGTTCTTTCTGGATAATTCATATAGTCCAAAACAATATCTTTACAGATATATTGATGAACTTGTTTTAAAATGGAATCATTTGTACTATAGGAACTTTCTATATTCCCATTTTCATCCAATACAAGACTTCCATCCATCCATAACGTACTCAGATTTTCTTTTAGAAAAGCTTGATCTATAGGGTTTCCTGCATCCACTTCACTTTGAATATTCGTTTGAAGCTGACGACAACTCTCAATCGTTCGTAACAAACTCTTCGATTCACTCGCCTCATTATAATGGGTATAAGTGGAACATTGTACCTTTACATAATTTACGATTTTTACCAACTTGGCCTCTGTTTCATCTTTTTGTGTTTGAATAAAATAAAATGCAGAAGAGAAAATCATGCAAACGCCTAGTAGTGCTATCAGTATATGGTAGTAACAATTTTTAATACGCAAAATCATCCACCTCCAAATACTTTTCTGGATCCGATAGATATTTACCTATGATTTTTTTCGAAGTACCATCCTTACGCATCTCTTTTAAAGTCTTGTCTAACTTCTCACAAAGATCACGCTTATCATTTTTTGAGAAAGCTACACCAACGCCTACTTTCATCAACGGCTCTTCTAAAATACGAAAATTCGCATCATAGTCCTTCATATATTGAATGATTGATTCTTCATGAGCGCCAATCGCATCCACATATCCTTTTTGTAGGAATGTAAAAATCAATTCTCTATGGTTTAAACTAATCAAATTACCTACATTATAATTGCCATTTAATAAAATATCTTCTGGCATTGTGGTCGATTGTACAGCTACATTTTTACCTTTTAAATCATCCAAAGTATAAATATCACTATCCTTATTGACCGCAATCACCTGACGACTTGATATATATGGACCAGCCCACTTGTAGTCATCTAATCTTCCTTCCATAGAAAAACATGCCATGATACAGTCGATTTTTCCGCTTTCTAAAAGTTCCTTATTCTTTTCCCAATCAATATAAACCACTTCAACTCGATATCCCAATCGCTTAAAAGCTTCACTTGCCAAATCCACATCAATACCTGTAGGATTTCCATCCTCATTCAAATAGTTGTATGGAGGATAATTATCACTACCTAAAGTAATAACAGGTAAATTGGATTCGTCCGATTCTAAATCACTGGTCTTACATCCGCTTAGTAAACAAACAAGTAAAGATAGACTCAATAAACTTGTAATTATTCGTTTCCCTTTCAAATCATCTCCTCCTATCTATTTGACCAATCACACCAATATATTGATCTGTATCCAAGCCAGACCATAACGTATGGAATTTTATATTTAACTCTTTAAATTGTAAAGTAAAATCTTTATTTTCCACAGACGTTTCATTTAGATGTTTTTTAACTTTTTCAATCACTTTTTCATTCACATCAAACGACTCAAATTCCAACGTACTCTTTTTATACTTTTTATTTTTCTCTCGATCTATAATGGTTAACTCACCAATTAATGGATTGTAATCAAATAAGACTTTAGATTGACTCAATTCAAAAAAGTCCATCTTTTCCTGTAAGAAATCAATGATACGTTGCGAATGATCATTATATGGCAATGTTTCCGATTTTAATATTTCACCAGACAATTTTTTTGCCTCATGATAATCCTTATAATCATCCTTTTGCGTTTTAAAAGCCAAATAAATATCTGTACCCATCTCTTTTAAACACTCTAGTAACAACGGATTGAAACATCCGCACTTACCATCCAAAATCATTTGAATGGCCGTTCTATAATCATAGGCCTTTTTATATACACGCGTACTTGTCAGTGCATCAAATACGTCGGCAACCGATACAACTTGGGCAGAAATAGGAATATCATTACCCACTAAACCATCCGGATAGCCTTTTCCATCAAAGCGTTCGTGGTGCCATCTACAAATTTCATAAGCCATTTGAACCAATGGATTATCATTCGGATATTCCATACTACGAATCATTTTTGCGCCAAGTAAAGTATGTGTCTTCATAATTTCATATTCTTCATCCGTCAGCTTTGCAGGCTTATTTAAAATATCCTTTGAGATTGACACCTTACCAATATCATGTAAAGACGATGCCGTCGCAATCAATGTAATATCAGACTCCGTTAATGGATACGCATCCGTTTTCTCAACTAACCTTCTTAAAAGCATCTGTGTGGCAATGCGAATATGAAGAATGTGCTCCTTACTCTCCTTATTATATGTACCAACGACATTACTCAAAATTCCAATCATGATCTTGTTGTTTTCTTCTTTTTCATACACCTGATTCACTACTACATTGGTCAGTCGTTTTTGATTGGCATATAAAACAAGTGTATTCATAACTCTTCGTTTAATAATAAACGCATCAAAAGGACGTTGAATATATTCAACAACCCCTAAGTTATACGCCTTTTCAATAATTGAAGTCTCTTCTTCTGCAGAAATCACGATCACCGGAAATTCATTGATCCACTGATACTTATTCATATATTCCAAAACTTCAAACCCATTCATTTTTGGCATATTGATATCCAACAACATTAAGTCAATTGTCCAATCCTTTTGTAGAATGGAAATGGCCTCTAAGCCATCATTGGCCACGATATATTGATAGTTTTCACCCAATATTTCCATCAATAATTCCCGATTGAATTTGGAGTCATCCACAATCAAAATTTTCTGTCTTTCCTCTAAACTTTTCATAATCTTATTCCCACTTCATCATATAACCATATGGTTAGTTAGCTAAAGTATACATCTAAAAAAAACTTGTTTTCAAGAACAAATGTGAACATTGCATAAGCTTTTTTTATAACCAAAAAGCTTGGCATATATATAGCCAAGCCTATATTTATTGACCCATCTTATTCATTGCCAAGATTTCATTTTCAAGCACTTCTTTATAAGAATCTAACTGTTTCGTTCTAGCACTTTCATATATTTTGATTTCTTCACTTACATCATCTCCATCTTCTTTATTTAATAAAGATGTTGTAGCATTTTTGTGTCTGTGAAATAGTAGCCTTTATCATTGCCCCACCACTTATTGTTTTCAACTGCCTTATCTGCATGCGCATCAATTTTAGCAGCCCATTGGGTGAGAATACAGTAGTTACACATGAAAAATATGTAACCCATCCACTTTTGTCTCTAGCTTTTTAAAGTTATAGGCAAGAATTAAAGTGGAAAAAATGCATACTACAAGATAGATCCAGTCATTTAAATATCGATCAAATAAGTTCATAGAAATTCTTTGAAGAATATAGATTTCAAATACATATTGACCTAAGAAATGAAACAAATCATTTTTAATTTCTTTATATGCACATACATCCACAATCAAGAAACAAAACGCAATCGAAATTATTTCATATGCAAGAATATCTAAATGAAATATATATAGAATCAAAGCTAAAGTAATCATAAATACAAAGAATACTGGCTTTTGAATCATAGAACAAACCCGATCTTTATATTTCGATAGAATCATACCTGCAGGAAAGCAAAGAATGATATTGTACCACCAAGCTTGATCCTTTATTATATCCATCAGTACTATATATAGAATGGTAAAAAATACACATGCACTCATGCTATGTTTCTTACATTGCTTAAACGAAATATATACAATACTATACATTGCTAATATCGCAAACACATACCAATTACTATTTCCAATGGAACTTAAAGCCGTAAATGATAATATAATACGAACAAAGGAATACTCTTTTCCTAATAAGAATGATAAAAACAAGTAAATACATAATGCCATACAAAAGTGAATATAAAACTTCAATATTCTTTTTCTAGGCATACCATCAATATACGCAACACCTCTTCTTTGAATTTGTTCCATAATGCCATATCCCGAATAAAACAAAAATGGTGCTACCATCAATTGTCCAATTGCCAACAAGAGATTATTCCATGGCATCGTTTCATATTGTCCAAAATGGGATAGAAACACAAACATCACAAAAATTCCATTGATGCAGGTTGTTTGTTCTTTACTTAATGCCCTATTAAAATTCATTTTATGCCCTCTACAAGAAAGTATTATATCACAAAAACAAAGTGGACATTTGAGCCCACTTAATCTTGTAACATATTTTCCAATGCCAAAAGACTATGTTTTATATGACTTTCATGAAACGCATTATAATGAACAATTCAATCTGCAAATTTAATATCAATAGGTGGATATCCAGCTTTCATCCGTAAAATCATCATTTTAACAAAACATTACAAGTTCCTACCCAACTCATAAGCCTTCTTCAAAACATCCTTATGATTCAATGCATCACTTGCTTCACTTATACCAGCACCTTTCACAATACCTTTTAAAGTAGCCTTTTCAAAACAATCAACCCAGCCTTGAAGTCCATTATAAGCTTTATCAAATGTACTATCCTCATCTTCTGCAGCCGTTGCGATCATGTAGATATCTCTAAATGCATATTCACTTGCATATAAAGGATTCAAACGATCTAGTAATGTTTTCATTTGACCACACATTTCATAATAGTATATAGGAGTCGCAAATATAATGACTTCTGCCTGTTTTACCTTCTCCATAATGTTTTTAACATCATCCTTTAATACACAACTACCACTCTTGATACAAGATAAACATCCAATACAATACTCAATGCTTTTTCCTTTTAATGACACATACTCTACTTCATGTCCTGCATCCAATGCGCCTCTAACACATTTTCTAGCCAAAATATCCGAATTACTATTTGTTCTTAGACTTGTTGATATAATTAAAACCTTAATTGACATACAATCCTCCTGGTATTACTATACTACCTGAAGTTGACTTTAGGTCAAGAAAGTGAGGACAAATGATGTATTACACAATAGGACAAGTTTCACAAATGTTTGATTTACCCATTTCAACACTAAGATATTATGATAAAGAAGGATTCTTTCCTAACTTAGTACGCAAAGGAAATATTCGCTACTTTAGTCATAATGAATTAGAAGCCTTACACGTCATTGAATGCTTAAAGAAATCAGGTCTTGGTATAAAAGAAATCAATCAATTCTTTATGTGGGTCAAACAAGGTAGTGAAACTTATGAAAAAAGGAAAGAATTATTTGAAGCCAGAAAATCAGCAGTAGAAGCTGAAATTCAAAATCTTCAAAAAGCACTTTCCCTTTTAGAATTCAAATGTTGGTACTACCAAAAAGCTATAGAAGATGGAACCGAAGAAAACATTCAAGCCATGCTTCCAGACAAGCTTCCTAGTGATATTCAAAAATTATACGATGCCAGTCACGAATAGTTATTTAGATAATACTTCGCGATACTTTTCTACCATTTCCTGATAAGCTTCTTCAGACAAAGTCTTAACACCAGGATTCATAGCAAATACTCCGCCCCCATTCATACCCATCTTTGTATTTTGGTACTAAATAGAAATGAAGATGATGTCCCGTATCCCCATATGCTCCATAATTTACTTTATCTGGATTAAAGATTTCATGCATAGCACAAGCCACCTTATTAATATCTTCCATATAAGCAGCTCTTTCTTCTGGTGTTAATTCTGTGATTTCACTCACATGCTTTTTGTGGGCAACAATCACACGACCCGGATGACTTTGTTCCTTAAACAAATACACCTTTGAACTTTCTAATTCACAAATTTTGATTCCGAAAGCAACAACAAGCTCGCCTTCCATGCAATAAGCACAATTTTGATCTTTCATTTTATCTCCTACTATTCCTTTTAAAAAAAAAGCAGGCCTCAAAAACCTGCTTTATACCATCATTTATCTTTAGCTATTTCACTAACTCCATAATTTCATCTTCACTCTTAGACAACAACTTAGAAACAAATTCTAAGCTCATACCATTCGAAAGCAACCCTTGAATCATCTGTTTCATCTCTTGATTCATCTGATTCATTTTCTTAGCCGATTCATCTGCACGTTTATTCGCATCATTTACTCGTGTATTTGCATCTTCAATCTGTTTATTAGCTTGTTCTATTTGTTTATTTGCTTCTTCAAATTTCTTATCAGCTTCTTCAAATATCTTATCAGCTTCTTCTGACTTCTTTTCAGCATCTTCTATTTTCTTATCGGCTTCTTGACTTAATTTATTCGCTTCTTGTTTTAATTTATTCACTTCAAGCATTGCCTTTCTTGCTTCTTCTTTTGCTCTTTGAAGCTCTTCAATTTCGAGCTGTCGTTCCATTCGCTCTTCATTTTCATGCAGTTTTTGAAAATCTTCTATTATTTTCTTCCAACCATCATCTGATATGGTTTCTACACGCTTCTCTAACATTTGAATCACCCC
>ULRZ01019918.1_pt1 | contig 9948 bp, 17 predicted proteins | sample 1955861 | NCBI WGS metagenome assembly ULRZ01 (sample SAMEA4835694, study PRJEB28245) | human gut metagenome | biome: gut microbiome; material: fecal sample | place: Denmark | collected 2008 | reverse complement strand
GTGTTGAGCGCTTCAACAAGCGTTTCGGCCGTAAGTAATTACTGGTCTTTTCAGCGCCGTCTCCTTTGGGAGGCGGCGTTTTTTGTTGTTATGCCGCACAAAAGCTCTCTTTCTGTAATTTACACGCCGTTCCCTTATTTTGAACACATTTGAGCGCTATTTGTAAAAGTTACGAAAAAACGATTAAAATAGAGGAATTTTCTTCTCTACTACACCACTACTACACCAATTTTCTATCTACACCACAGCGGTGCACTCACAGACCGCACAAAGCGTAGCAATCAAGTCCGATTTTGAGTCTTAATCAATAGAGCCCTGATGTGACAATCCAGTGACTCACTAGTAGAAGCATTAAAATTGAAAACCGTATTTGAACCGATGTGCCAAGCAGCGCATCATCACAAGGTGTGAGGCAACCTGCGCCTTATTTTTATTTGTCACTGCATGTGCTATGTGATATAATGGAGTTAAAGAAAACCGAATGGAGGTCGCAACCATGGAGGAATTTCAAACTATCCCTACTAAGGAACTTCAAGAGCTCGTCGATCGTCTACTCAAAAAATCAGAGGCGGCACACGAGAAGTATAACAAGGCCACAGAAGAATACAATCAGCTCATGGATAGGTATTATGACTGTGGAGATATCATCGAAGAGTTCAAGAAGCGCAAAGGCTATGACAGCAAAACGAATGAATTCCCGGTATCTATGTGGCTTGATAAACATCGTAGCGACCCCGATACAACACAAGAAGAGAAGGACGCTATCGAGGACATCCGAATCATAAGGAGAATTAAATTGCGTGACGCTGATCAAGCTCGTGCTGTGGCCCGTGCAACTTGGGAGGCTTATCTGAACGCTGCAGAACTTGCAGATTACTTCCCCAACTACAATATCAATTCAAAGGCGTGGTAATATTATGAAACAAGATATCTATCTCCCTCTTAAAATGCTCAGAGTTCTCACTACTCAATATCCTATCGTGTGGAAAGAGATGGAAGAATTCCATGATATGAATGGTACAGCAAGTTCTGTATCATGGCCTGAGTGGTGTTATGCTCCAATCGAAGCCGCACTGACTGTTGTATCGGATGGGCATGACCTTAGCCGTCTGTCGATGAATGAAGTGAGCACTGTTGTGACATGTGCGCAGCTCGTTTCTGTTTTGGCACCGTGGAGGCTCAGTAAAGAAGTCTATGTTATCAACGAAGATATAAAAGACCTTCTCTTTGAACAAAAGGATGACATCGATATACCTGTCGATATTCTGATGCATCTCCCGTATCAGTGTTTTTATGTTGAGTTGCCCAATACTTATTTCGACAATGAAAAGATTCACGGTTTCTTCGTGTCTCTTGATTATAATGTTAAGCTGCATGAGCGTGATTTGAAGTTGACGTTCCTTTCTGAGAATGGGGATTCGTTCACTTATCCCATCGACCTTGATGCCGGAACCATTGAAAACAGTATCAAAAAGTTAAATGAACAACTCGCTGAACACGCCAAAGGAAATAAAAAGCTGGAAAAGTATGCAGAGGCAGACCCCGCAAAAGATGAAGAGACGATCACGTTTATCAAACAAGTCATGCAGGTCGTCCTTTATATTTTGGCACAGAACGCAGAGATTGCCCCAGATGAAGAACAGGCAACTGTAACAAAGCGCGGCAAAGTAATCAAAGATAAATATTCTGAGATTCGTAAATGGGATGTTGGCGAAAGAATCGGCGCAGCCATCCGTCAACAGAAAATGAAAGTATCCGAAAACGATTCTGGGAATACTACTCACAACTCGCCGCGTCCTCACATGCGTCGTGGTCACTGGCATCATTTTTGGACAGGCCCAAAGAACGAACCAGAGAATAGATTACTGGTTTTAAGATGGTTGTCGCCAATGGTGATTGCCGCTGATTTGGAGATAGAGGACGCTCCTGTCGTATTTCATAAGGTGGAACAATGAATAATCCAGCAATACTTGATATCGCGCTCGCATTTATATTTCATAGACATCCGGCTGCTACCAGCAAAGCACAGGCTATCCGTGAGATGTCAGACGAAGAACTTGCAGCACTCTTAAACGAGCTCGTAGCGCAACAAGATAACTGTCCACGCACAGTAAGCGGCTGGAAAGAATGGCTGTCTGAATCGATAAAATAATCAAAGCTAAAAATGGGGTACTGATCCAATTAAGGATCAATACCCCATATGTTTTTATTCTGCTATTGAGTCTAATACAGCGTTGACAACATCCAGCCCAATCTGCCCAGGAGCACTTGAATCTCCAGCGCTTGCAAAAGTCATGGCGGAGCCAAACACCTCTCCACACAATCGGCTTACAATACCAAGCTTGCCCATGCTGATTGCGATAATAGGAGTAGCAAAATATTTGTTTTTCATTTCAACCGTAGCGGCCAGTAAAGTCAACACATCTGTGCTGTCGTGCGGCATAACTGCTACTTTCGGTAAATCAGCTCCGACCTGTTGCATTTTAACCATACGAGAAATGAGATCATTTTTATCAGGTGTCTTTTGGAAATCGTGGCTTGAACATACAACCACAGCTCCTGACGAGTGTGCGTTATCTATCAGCTTACGGATGTCATTTCCAGCTGTAAAGAACTCAATGTCAATAATGTCGGCACAGTCAGTATCTATTACCGTGTTGATAAAATCCAAATATTCTTGGTGAGTTAGAGATACCTCTCCACCCTCTGTCTTGGTACGGAGTGTTACCAGCAAGAGTTTATCCTTCAGCGCTACACGAATCTTTTGCAAGCAAGACACCACAGAATGCATATCATTGCATTGCTCAAACCAATCAACGCGCCACTCTACACAGTCAATACAAAGCTCGGAAAACTCAAGCGCGCGTTCTAAAATGTTTGATTCAGATGCTTCCACGATTGGAATTATGACTTTTGGTCTACCTTCTCCAATATGACAACCTCGAATAATAATGGACATAATATACTTCCCTCCCAGGATAATAATATCAATGTCCATTCACATTGTCAACCAGCTCAATATCACTCGGCTCTACATAGCCCGATACTTTTACTGAAATTGGACACTTGCCGATGCGGCTCTCAAGATTCGTCACTCGATAGCACCCATTTACAAGTTTCCCATCAAAACGAACCCCATGTAGCAGGCCCACAGATGCCATCTGCAGCCAGCCCATGTCCTTTCTGATACTCAATCAGCTTCGCCTTGGTATTCACGCCAAAAATGCCGTCAGCCTTAACACCAAGATGCCGTTGTAGTACAGTCACAGCATAAGAAGCGCCGTTCATAGCGTCTTTCGCACCCTGTCTGATAGTCGGCATAAGATTGGCTACACTGATATATTTCGTGCCGGATTTACTGATCCAGCGGCTGCGGGTGGTGCGCACATCAACGTGAACAAATCCGCTTGTAAGCACAGCACGACTATAATATCCAATACCACCACTCTTGGCAAAGTAGGGCAGGGAAGATACATACAGCGCGATCCGAATCGGGTCAACGCCCTTGATCCAGATATCGGCGGCAGTACCAAGGCAATGCTGGCTACGAGGGCTTCCACCGATGGAGATATTATAGGCAGGAGTACGATACCCAGAGTTGATGTGGACAGGAGCGCCAAAGTGAGCGCGGATCTGTTCCAGCACTTCAATCAGCTGACTATCGACCAGAACTGTATCACTCTTATCGGAGCAGGCGAACTCATAGACGGAAAAATGAGCCGACACCTTTTTGTTCTAGTCCTTCTTCATAGAGTATGTAATAACACCCATTTCATCACACCTTCAATTCTTTTTGAACTCGTCCTTGATTTTATCGTTCTGGATGTCCATCTCTTTGACAGCAGCCTCAATCATGGTCTCAATAGTTGGAGTAATCTTCACACCCAGACGCTCCAGAGCTTCCATAACGTATTTCTTCTTGTCGGTCTTTTCGATAGCGCCAGTTGCCCCCAGCTTTTCTGCAGCACGAACAGCGATTTGCACCAGCTTGTACACACCGATCTTTTTCAAATAGGGGATACCATAAACCATAAATGCAGTGCCAGCACTAGCAATAATCAGGCGGACGATAACAGAAACCAGCTCATTGATAATATCCATCATAATATTTTCCTCCTAATAAAATCCATTGAAAATAAAAAGCCCGATGCACATAGCACCGGGTTTATGTATCATTCTTCAGGTTTAAGAAAACCATTCGTTTTCATCATTTCGTCATACATTCGTTCAACGTTTTTGATGGCGTGTGGCATTCTATTGTTTTTATATTCTTCGTGGTCCTTACAATAGTTTTCATACTTCCAGATAATATCAAGTATCTCATTATAATCCTCTTCTGTATGACCAAGCCCACGAACAAGCTCATTGTTAAACCGGAGAACACGACTCTTATAATTGTCAGCTTTTTGTTCATCACTTTTGTGAATGTGGTCATCAAGCTTTTTTCGTGTCTCTTCCTGAGCAATCTTTATTTCTTTGATCTCATCCATCACGCCTGCATTCATAGCATTGCCAACTGTCTTTGCAATCCACGACCACGGATTGATTTTAATTGGAGATATTTCAATCATTGCCATAACAATAGCTGCGACACCACCACTGCCAGCCATTACAGAGCCCAGATGATTCAAAATAAAATTTGTCAACTCATCCATTTTAATTACCACCTCCTTCTTTTTGAGGCCAACTCATTTCGAGGTGGTCTGATCTTGATTCTGTTTTTGAAGTTCTGCCTGAATTGCAGTCAACTGAGTCACAACATCCTGCAAGGTAGCTAACCGCTCTGCAACACTATTCAGTGCAGCTACGATTTCTTTGCCTGTCTCGTCTAATAACAGCGGCTTTAAGATTTCCTGCGCCATAATTCCTCCTTTCAATTGACAAATTCCTATCAACGTGATATAGTGATAGCAGTACAAACCCTCCATCGGGCTAGTACAACCTCATTTCTATGAGTTGTTGCATGAGTTAGAGTCTCTGTGATGTAGCCATCGTCACAGGGGCTCTTTCTCTTTATGTGCGTTTTCCGCCATCACATACAGTACGCCAGTGATAATGCGGGCGCTCTTCATTGAATAGAACGTAACGCAGCCAGTCATCAACAAAGATGCATAGCAACGCAAGGAAGAACCATAGCACTGTAAACGGCAGGCAAATTTGGCCCAACAAATTGAACGGCAGGGAAGAGTAGTCCCAGATATGTAAGCCAAGCATCAAATTCAGCGGGACACCAACCACAAGCTCCATAGCAGTCACAAAGAGTGCGCCAACACCAGCCTGTTTCCAGAGCGGCATTTCCCAGGGAATATAGTTGTTCAGTCCACCGATCACAAGAAAGCAGATGCCACCGACAACAGCCATCGTCTAATGAGAGTGTCCGCGCCACAGAATCTCAATGCAATAATAAAGACACCCTCCGATCAAAAAGAGGATGCCGCATTTGATTAGTTCACGAAGTTTGTTGCTCATCAATGCCCTCCTTCACCTCTGTATCAATCGTTTCGTCTGTGGCCCCAGATTTATCAGGACTTTCAGGATTCTCAGTAGAACTATCATCACTACCATATACGATAGCGATAGCATCTACCTCTTCACTTGTCATACATGCTTTGATGTCAACCTCCAATTCCTGCTGATGAGAGACAAATGGCTTCACATAAACACCGATCGCCAGTGCCAGAGCTGCCAGATCGTTATAAGTCCACTCCACACATTCATCGCCGGTAGAATTCCATGTCAGTTTAAAAGGCTGCCCGGCGGCTATAGAGATCTGATATAGAGCAAGGTTGCTTGTAAGCAAAGCCTGCTTCTCACTGGTGACACTGTAATATTTGCCATCAGTCCATTGAATTGGATGAGATGCAAGATATTCAGAAAGACACATCTTACTTTCTTTAATTTTTGTTTCTTTATAGAGCTTTAGCTGTTCAAAAAGTTCTTCAGTGGTCGGCGGCTGGGGCACTTCACCGTATTCATATACTTCATACTCCGTCCCGCATAGGCGAATACCCTAGTAAGCTTCCCCGGGCTGTGCATTTTGGTTGTGTGCGTTCACCGCAGCCTCGATTGCGCTGTAATCTGCCGGGGTGCCGTCGGTCTCGGTCGTCGTTGTGTACCCGGGGCGGATCATTGTTTCTTCCATTTTAAAATCTCCTTTCCGGGCGCTCAGATAATATAATTATTGTCGCTCTGCCACCAGGACGTAGCCTTGACCGTTGTCACCAGCGTGTTCAGCGGCAGCACGATGCAGGGGCGCAGACCCTCAGAAAATTCGCGGTGTTCGCCTACACTGGAGAAACTACCATCCGCATAAAACGTGTACATGTAGTTACCGTTGTGGGTTCGCTTGGAGCGTGTCCAGTATTCGTCATTCGCGCTTCGTTTGCTGGTGGCATCAGTCGTATAGTCGAAGTAGTCCAGCTTTGCACCCTCCTGCGCCATCAGGCCATCCACACCCTGCCAGGTGTAAACGCCCATCTCGACTGCGGAAAGCAGAAAGCACTTTCTCGAAAGGCCGTTCGAGCCGGAGGAAACATTGGCCGAATTGTAATCAGCCTGCTTCACGTAGGGCAGATGCACGGTCATCAGGCGGTTTGCTACACTGGGTGTGATATTTCCGCCCGGGTAGTTGACACACCAGTTGTCCAGTGCCCACCCTTCGTAACCGTAGATGTAACTGCCACTGATAGAAGTGGATGCTGCAATGTTCGTCCTCCAGAGCCATGCGCCGTTGGCCGTGCTGTCGTACAACCCGCCGCCTGGAACGCCCTTATGCACCAGCTTATACCAGCAGGTATTGCCGCTCGGGTCTGCAATGCCAAATTCTGTCCCCAATGCAAAGGAGCTGATGGGATTGCCGCCGTCATAGAACTTCTTGGCCACGCCATCCACGCCGATATAGCCCTTGTGCACAGGTCTTGCTACGCCATCTATTCCAGTATAAATTTTTGAAACTGATTTGGCGCTTCCGCCAACTCCTGTATAAATCGCCATAATCAATCCTCCTTACGCATATACCAAAAGCACTGTACCGGTCGCAAGACTACTTCCAGCACCTGGGTCACTGGTTTGGGATATGACGCTAGTGATATCTGTTGTAAACGCCAAGGTTCGCCAGTCAGACCATGTGTCACACATATCACGACGATTGCGATAATACAACCGCTCAATACCGTTATTGTTGCCGCTCCAACCAGCAAGGATCTGACCGTCACCAGTGCCGCCAATGCTCAAAACGTTGCCATAAGTTGTTGGATAGCCGTTATTATATACTTGATATACAGAAAGTCCTTTTACGTCAAGAGGTGAATTTATTGCTGTTTGATTTCCTTGATTTGAAATATATGACGCTGCGTTTGCATTGCCAACCATCTGTTCTCCGATATTTGCAGTTGTAACAATAGTGCCGCCTCGTGGTTCCAAAATGGTACTTGTTGCGACATTGTTTCCACTTGTATAATCTGAATCAGAAGTATATTCAAAATACAAATATTCTTGCCCACTAAGTGCTCCAATTGTCTAAACACCATTTTGGGTTCCCTGCCCAACAACTGATTTATAACAACCATCGGACGGAGCGGCTTGATACACAGCAGTGGTATTGCGAGCATCTATCCATGAAGAAGGTGTATTCCTTACGATTCTTCCGCTCATCGTTCCGCCAGTTAACGGCAGTGCGGCCACATTATCTACATTCCCCAATCCCACATCATTCTTATCCAATGCTCTGAATGTGGCAGGGCCATCAGTTCCTGTAGGTGCAGCCAAAACAGTCCGCTTGGTACGATTTAAAGTCGGATTATACACATGTGTATCATAATTTTCGAGCTTGTTTACCTTGTGATTATGTCCAACAGCAGCATACAACGTATCTGTCTTCGCTTTGATCCAGTTCCATAAAGCAGCCAGTTGTCTGCGGGTGTACTTCGTAGTCGCACTGCCATCATCACTTGTAACTGTAGCGCCAACCATAACAGTATCAGCGTCCTCAACAGCGTCAGCACTCGTCTCCAGTGTATCTACCAATTCGCCCAAGTCATGCGTATGATCGGCGGGGGAGACACCCTCTGCGGCTAACTCTTCACTCGTCATTTTATCTGCTGTCGCTACATGGCCTGTATTATCAACACTGATGCGATATAGTCCAGCCTGTTTTGCTTCGTATTCCGGATGAGTATAATTGTTAGCTCCAGCTTCAATACCATCCAGCTTTGCTTTATCAGCAGAGCTCATCAAACCATTATTTTCAGTAGTAGCTACATCAGGGTCGCTTAAACTAGCAAGTTTCTTTTTTTCTTCTGTTGTATAGTCGTTGCTGGACAGGCCAAATCCTTCGATTTTATCTACCTTTGTACCGAGTATAGCCTCAATCGTTTTCCAGAGGTGAACCGCACCCGCTTTGTCTAGCCAACTTTTCTTTTCATCGTTCATCGATATGTGATCGCCTCCTTATAAAATATTTTATCTGCAATGCGTTGTTTATATCAGTCTGCGGAATTTGAATGTAAAAATATCAGCACTCGACGCAGCAGAACTTCCTTTAATTTGCAATGTTAAATTATCACCGCCTCGACCATGACGCAATGTTCTAAGATAAAATAATTGACCATTTCGAGCATGACCTGCACAATGAAGCGATATTTCGTCTGCTTCATTGTTATTTGTTTCACTGTTATACCACGTCATAATACCCGAAAAATAATCTTCCCAGATACTTATCGTTGGATTTCCACCATGAAATTGTACAGCGTATGTACCAAATCCAGGAATATCATTCCCTTTGATTCCTGTATCTTGCCAGTCGGTTGTTATAGTAATACTCTTTGTGATAGTGATAATTTCATCATCCATCTTACTCTTAATCCAGCTCTACAATGCGCTCAATGGCTTGCGGTGATACCCGGCAGCACTCGTGTTCATCACAACTTCGTCAGAATCTGTGGATGTAGTAAGAACTGTATTGAGATTGGATGGAATAAACTCACTATCATTTCCATTATTCATTTCTCCTAGTGCCATATAATCCTCCTTATAAAACGAATATTTTACTCGGTTCAGTAGAATTAAAACTCATATAAATCGAGCCAATAGGGTAGGCTTCTACCCCTACGATATTTAAGTCCCCGATTGCCATATTTCGTAATCCTCCTATTTTGTTTATGGAATGTAATAGTATATCAGCATATTTCCACGATTTGTTGGTAGTTCGGTTACCAAGGAGCTCGAAATGGTTAATTTATTTCTATCTAACAATTCGTAGCTAGCACCTTCCTGCCAAGCGCCTGTCACTGCGTGACCTATCGCGATTGCCCCATCTGGTAATGAAATATCAAGAACTGTCCAATTACATTCTCCAGTTTTATTTTTTAATTTTACTCCACTTATAGGAAGGCTTACACATCCGATTTTGTTTTTTAATGCTTCTGCAGAAGCGACTTTTTTAGCAGTATTTTCATTTGTTGAGATCTCTTCAAGTGATAAAACATCTTTGTATGACACTTTTTCACTTAGTTTATTGTCCACCTGTGCCTTGGTATATCCTTCAACAACAGTACCGCTACCGCTATCTGTTTGTCCGCCGCCCTGTACGATATAATACTGAGCTGTAATCGCAGTCGTTGGAACTGATACAGCTCTCAGACGCACATATCCATCAAATGTCTCAGGGTTTGCAAACTGGGCGTATGAAGCCACCTTTGCACTTGCCGGTGTCACGCTGATAGAAATAACATCCTTTGAGGTGATTCCGTCGATGTCGAGGTCAATATACTTTGAATATCGGTCCACCGTATCGTCAGTAAGCTAACTTGTGGTCGGAATAGTCAGTGTGTGGATATTGATCGTATTTGCCTTTACCTTCAACTTCTCGTCGATCTCATTCTGCTGGTAGTACCGCTCATCATGGGTGTGACCATCGTCGCTTTTCTTTGAGAGCTTTACATTGATTTC
>ULRZ01000931.1_pt1 | contig 10035 bp, 10 predicted proteins | sample 1955861 | NCBI WGS metagenome assembly ULRZ01 (sample SAMEA4835694, study PRJEB28245) | human gut metagenome | biome: gut microbiome; material: fecal sample | place: Denmark | collected 2008 | reverse complement strand
GCGTAGAATCAATAACTAATGTTTCATCATTGACTTTGACACCATTTAAGCTAATGGAATTTCCTTTGATCCATTCTCTAGCTTCACGACGACTCGAAGCAATCTTAGCCTCTACTAAAACATCGATTAAAGATTTTCCAGCTTCTTGATCAACTTTATCCATATTTTTAACCGCATCTAAACGTTGTTGTTCATCTAAATCATTTAATTGACCTCTAAATAAGGCATTTGTGATTTTTAAAGCCGATTCTAAACCTTCTTCACCATGTAAATCACGAACCACTTCTTCTGCCAATTTCTTTTGTGCTTCACGTCTTCCAGCATCTTCCTTTAAAGATACTTCTAAAGCATCAATTTCTTCTTTTGTTAAGAATGTTAATTTCTTTAAATATTCAATAACCTTTGAATCATCTGTATTAAACAAGAATTGGTATAGTTCATAAGGAGATGTCTTTTTAGGATCCAACCAAACGGTTCCTGTTTCACTCTTACCAAATTTAGTTCCATCTGCCTTTGTGATGAGTGGCATTGTTAAGCCATAACATTTTACATCGGCACCACATTTTTTACGAATCAATTCCAAACCAGAAGTGATATTTCCCCATTGATCCTGTCCACCAATCTGCATTGTACAACCTCTTGTTTGGTAAAGATTTAAGAAGTCTAACGATTGAAGGATCATATATGAAAATTCTGTATAACTGATTCCTGAATCCAAACGTTTTTTTACTGTTTCTTTATTCAACATATAATTCACATTGAATAATTTTCCATAATCACGTAAGAAATCAATGATCGTGATGTCTTTTGTCCAATCTAAGTTATTTACCATGTCAAAGCCCCATAATTTAGAGATTTGTGCATGCAATGCATCATAATTTGACTTTAATACTTCACTAGTCAACATACTTCTTTCTCCAGTAGCCTTTGGATCACCAATAAATCCAGTCGCTCCACCCACCAACATAATTGGGTGATGTCCATGTTTTTCTAAACGTTTGGCCATCAACAATGATGAATAGTGTCCAATGTGTAAACTATCCGCTGTTGGATCTGTACCAATATAAAATGTGACTTCCCCATTATTAATTACATCTTCCACTTCTTCACTTGTGACGTTGTCAACAAGACCACGCCATTTCAATTCTTCAAATAATTCCATTTTGTCCTCCCTGAAAATAAAAAAATCGCCCAATAAGGACGATTTGATCGCGGTACCACCTTACTTCATACAAAATATTTTTTGTATGCACTTAAACCTTTAACGCAGGTATACGTCAAAATTGAAGCTCCAAGGTGTATTCCACAGGTCTATTTGAAACTTTACACCAGCCAGTTTCTCTCTAAGAAATAGATAATCTGTGTACTCTTTCTTATCATAGCGAATTTATTATATCGAATCTAGAAACTAAACTCAACAAATATGTTTTAAATTGTTATAAATTTTAAAAATGAATGGTTTACATGGAAGGATGAAGTTCCCGATATACTCGTGTACGATCGCATTAAATCCACGTTTGAAATCAAAAACACCATAACCTTCTTTACCCGGTTCAAAATAACCACTGATACCATAGAAATTATAGAAGTCATAGCCCTCTTTAATCGCTTCTTGAATCATATGCCAATGAATCGCATAAGGCCCTCTAAAATCTCTTTGTTCATAATTGCTAGAACCAACAAGATATACGATTTCATGGCCATATTTAATGAATAAACAACACGCAAGAGGTACTTCTTTACCATACGTATCTTTTAATTCTTGGATATGCGAAATTTTCTTTTCTAAAGAATCAAGATACGTTTCATCCGTCTTTAAACGCTTTTCCTTTTTCTCGTTTCCCGGATTTTTTTCTAAGAAAGCCTTTGTCTTTTCAATACTTGTCAAAGTCGTATTGTATTCTTTCTTGATTTTTTGTTCATATTCATCTAAATCCAAATAAGATAAGAGTGTTTCAACATGATCTTCCCCATAAAATCTATATAAGTTTTTAAAATAATCTAAACTCATAGCTTCAAAATCTTGTCGTGCACTCGTTTCCTTTTCCATAGAATCTAAAATATGAAGTTGATCCACATTTAATTTTCGAATATGCACATTATACTTTTGGGCCGTTCTTGTATTTCTTCTTGTAGCACTTGAAAACGCATTAAAGATTTCATCACTCGTTTTACCTCTTAAATCAATAGAGGAACAAAAACGACATTCTTTCGATAAATCATATCCTTGTTTTAAAGGAAGTTGTAAAAATCCAGCTAATTTTAAATTATCTACAACATCATAATTATGAAAACCATTCTCGACAACATTTCCATCTTTATCTCTTTGTACAAGATCAATTTCAGGATCTGTTTCAAGATAAACTACATTCTTCTTTTTAAGATATTGTCTTAAAGAAGAGGTAAACTTTACAAGTTTAGCCTTATCTTTGTAGTCGGCAAGAAATCCTCTTGCCACATAACAATATTTAAAAACTTTCATTAAAGGACGATACGCAAGCATGCATGTTGCGTATACTTCCTTATCTTGGCTTGCCTGAATAAATTCAACCGTCCAGCCATCATGTTCAAATTTCTTGGCATGATACTTAGATTGTTGAAATACCGCACTATCGACTGTATCTAAATATTCGCTATATTCTTGAATATTTATTGTATTGATTCGCATACTTCACCTTCTTAGTTGGCAACAATATTAACAACTTTACCTTTTACAACGATAACTTTACGAATTGTTTTTCCTTCAATTTGACGCTTTACTGTTTCAAGTTCCATAGCCTGTTTTTCTAATTCTTCATTACTTGAACCTACAGCCGCCACAAATTTACCACGAACCTTACCATTTACCTGTACAACACAAGTTACTGTATCTTCCACTAATTTTGCTTCATCATAAGTTGGCCAAGGCTCATACGCAATGGTATCTTCATGACCTAATAATTGCCACATTTCCTCACCAATATGTGGTGTAATACAAGATAACATCTTCACGATACCTTCGGCATATGGCTTGTAAATGGTTTCTGCTTTATATGCATCATTCACAAAGATCATCATTTGTGAGATCGCTGTATTGAATCCTAATGATTCATAATCTTCTGTAACTTTTTTAACTGTCTGGTTATAGACTTTATCTAATTTACCATCATTTGTATCTGTAACTTTACCAGACTCAATAAATAAACGATAAACACGGTCGATCCATCTTCTAGCACCATCACAACCTGCCATTGACCAAGGCTTACTTTGTTCTAATGGACCCATAAACATTTCATATAAACGAAGTGTATCGGCTCCATATTTTTTAACGATATCTGAAGGATTCACTACAAATTCAGGATAACGTTTACCCATCTTGATTCCATTTTCACCTAAGATCATACCTTGGTGAACTAATTTTTTAAACGGTTCTTTACATGCAACAATTCCCTTGTCATATAAGTAGTTGTTCCAAATACGTGAATACATCAAGTGACCTACCGCATGTTCAGGACCACCTACATATAAATCAACCGGCATCCAGTGTTTCAATAATTCTGGATTTCCTAATTGTTCTTTATTTTGAGGATCAATATAACGTAAATAGTACCATGAAGATCCTGCAGACCCTGGCATTGTACTTGTTTCACGAACTCCCTTTACACCATTTTGGTTGTATTGTTTCCAATCTGTCGCATTTTCAAGAGGTGCTTTTCCATTGTGTCCTTTATAATCTTCAAGTTCTGGAAGAATTAAAGGCAATTCTTCATCTGGAAGTACATAATCTGTACCATCTTCTAAATGCACAATTGGTACAGGTTCTCCCCAATAACGTTGACGTGCAAAGATCCATTCACGGAAACGATAATTTACTGTTTCTTTGGCAATACCCATATCCACCAATTTTTTAGTAATAGCTACTTTTGCCTCTTCTACAGTAAGACCTGTAAATTCTTCAGAGTTGATTAGCTTGCAGCCCTTACCTAAGTAATCTTGTTTTTCAAAGGCATGCTCACTGACGTCTTGTCCTTCAATAACTTGAATCATGTCAATATTGTGGGCAATCGCATATTCAAAGTCACGTTGATCATGACTTGGTACAGCCATGACAGCACCAGTACCATAGTTAGCTAATACGAAATCTCCAATAAAGACTTCCACTTCTCTACCATTCACTGGGTTGATTGCCTTGATACCTTCTAAGCGGCAACCAGATTTACCTTTATTTAACTCTGTACGATCCATTTCCGATTTCGATACAGTTTCCTGGATATAAGCCTTTACTTCATCTTGGTTTTTAATTCTTGGCATTAATTCTTGCACTAAATCTCCATCTGGTGCAAGGACCATAAATGTAATACCATAGATAGTTTCGATACATGTTGTAAAGATAGAGAATTTTCCTCCACCTACGATTTCAAATTGAACTTCAACACCTGTTGATCGTCCAATCCAGTTTCTTTGCATTTCCTTTGTGGATTCAGGCCAATCAATTTCATTCAAGCCTTCTAAAAGTCTTTCCGCAAAAGCAGCCTGGTCAATACAAAGTTGCTTCATATTTTTACGAATAACTGGATAGCCACCACGTTCACTTTTACCATCAATAACTTCGTCATTTGATAAAACAGTTCCTAATTCTTCACACCAGTTTACTGGCATATCCACATATTTTGCATATCCATCTTTATACAATTGTTTAAAAATCCATTGTGTCCAGTGATAGAAATCTGGATCAGATGTCGCAATCGTTTTTGACCAATCATAATCAAAACCTAATTCTTTTAATTGATTTGTGAAAGTTTTAATATTTTCTTGTGTAAATCCATTTGGATTGTTTCCTGTTTGAACAGCATATTGTTCAGCCGGTAAACCAAATGAATCATATCCCATTGGGTGAAGTACATTATAGCCTTGCATACGTTTCATACGTGAAACGATATCTGTAGCTGTATATCCTTCAGGGTGTCCTGCATGAAGTCCGACTCCACTTGGATATGGAAACATATCTAACGCATAAAATTTTGGCTTTGAAAAATCCCAAACATCCGTTTTAAATGTTTCGTGCTCATCCCAATACTTGTGCCATTTCTTTTCTACTTCTAAATGATCGTACATATTAGCCTCCTATAAAAAATAAAAAACGCCCTTTAAATCTAAGGACGTTTGTACGCGGTACCACCTTAGTTCACAACCTTCATTGTGCCCCTTTAACTCTTTATCGCAGAGAATACGGATAACATTACTCATCAGCTCCTTAGCAAGTTCAAAGGATGTACAATACTAATTCTCACCTACATTAGCTCTCTGTAAATTGCCATTTCCTTTTACTACTCTAATTCATCGCTATGCATCAATTTTATCTTGTTTTTTAAGGTTCGTCAATAACAACATCCACGATTGATTTATCATCATAATAAATCTTCATACATACATTATCATATGTACACTCCATATAAGTCGAATAATCTTGAAAATGTACGTGTATATTCATAATTGTCTCATCCTTTTCTTTGATCAACTCTTCCTTTGTATGACACAACTTAATGCGATTATTACGATAAATCATACTTTTCGCATGATCTACAATTGATAGTTCTAGAATATTTTGACGATTTGCCTTTAAAAGATATACATTTTGAATGGTACTTAATGTTAAAAAGGAAACAATTTGAAGCACAAGAAACAAACAAACCAAACTTGTCCAACTCGCATATCCATTAATAGATTTCAAAGTCATAGATCTTATTCTTCTTTTTAAACCACAAATAATAACCATCTTCTTTCTTATAAAAATAGCCTAAGTCAATTTGTTCCATATAGATTTCATAGCCCGGACTTTTTACAATGCGATGCTTATCAAAGTACAATCGAAACTTTTCGTGATTTAGAATATATTCCAATTGTTCATTCTCAACTTTCACTTCACTTGCCACACTTAATTCTCTTCTTAGCTGCAAGATCGCAAATTGATTTTGAGTATCCATGTCCATATGGGCAAAATGTAAAGCACAACTTACAAGCATACAACCAAGTAAACTTACTAAACCCGTGATAAACAAGGCCAACAAGGCTTCAATCAGTGTGAAACCATTTCTTCTCAATCTTTTCATTTATTTTTAAATCCTTTTGAAAATACAAGGTTGATATACCCTGAGCCAATAAACAAGAACAAATTAGAATCACAAATAACGCAAATAACGCATCCTGTAATAAAAAGCCATTATTCTTTTTCAAGACGTACCCTCCCAGCTCCTACTTGAAAGACAAGCTTCATCTTCGTATTTGTGTTTGAACAATGAAAAGAGAAAGCCTTTGACATATTCCCCTTGGCATTGTAGTAAAAAGAAACCGAATCACAAGCGATATCTTTAGGAATTCCATACTCCACTTCATCCACTAAAATGGAATCTTGAATACTTACATATACCTTACGACGTTCTACATACGCCTTTTGTTGGGCCGTTATACATAAAGTTTGTACTTGTTTCATAAAAACATAAAGTGAACTATGCATTTTAGAATAAAGACCAAAACTTAAAATCGAAACAATAAGCAGTACGATCAAAATTTCAACAAAAGTAAAACCATTCTTATTTAGAGATAGCCTGTCCATTTTCAATCACCACTTGACTATGATCTGGACATGTATCTTGTCCTTTCTTTAAGTATCCAAAATCAATAAGCTCTTGCACACTTGTAGGTGTTTCCAATTGATCAATTTCATACAACATGATTTGTGAGTTTACAATTTCAAGTAAAGCTTCACAACCCTTATTACGAATAATTTTCTCCTTTTGTTGAATGATATTTATAAGCTTCTAGCTCTTTATTTTCCTTTATTTTTTATTCATCTAGTTTACTTTATGTTCTCATATTTTCTCGTTTTTGACCACATTTTATTTAATTGAACCTAAAAAAATATTCCATGTTTTATGCCACGCACTTTATGCCATTATGCCAAAAACATATTATCGTTTCCTTTCCTTATAATATATAAACAAAAAAGTCTCCCGCTTGGTAAGGAGACTCTTTTGCATAAGTTTTAGTTATCTTAGAAAGGGTGTGTTCATCCATGAAGAACACATCAATAATATAGCATATAATTTTCAAGATTTGTTAAAAAAACAAAAACCATACCTGATGTGGATGAGGTATGGAATCGTTTTGGTGACAATTTCTAGAAAGGGGAATTTTTAGCGATTGTCACATTTTGTTGTTGTTTGCTAGTGCCACAAAGAGAAATGTTAAGATTCAATTACACGTCTGCAATTTGCACTACACCAAAGAGAGCTTAGGCCTTTATCACTCTACTTTTCCTAGCAACATGATTATATCACATAAATGCATAAGCCACTAAAAAAGCCCTGATAAACAGAGCTACCATAGATTAACATCAAATTTATATATTAACCTTAAACCTATTCAATTATAGCATAAAAAAAGAACCTACGCATTACACGTAGGCTCAATTTAGTCATTAAAATTAGTCATTAAAAATATAGTATAGTTCAACTTTTACGTACATTTTGTACAGTTTTATGTCTTATTTTATTAAATTTTAAGCAAATCTTCCATATGGATTAGTATTGTATCCTTTTGAATTTAATACACCAGCTTTCATCCATCTTCTTTCACCTGTAGATGCACTAATCCAACTGATCCAAACGAATCCTTCACGTTTAACATAGCCGTCGTATCGAACGGACATGCCTTGATTGTAGAATGAGCCTGTATCAATACCTTTTTCATTAGGCGCTTTTCTGATCTTCAAAGTCGTATTTGGATAGAATGTAGCATTTTCTCTAATAAAATCTGAAGGAACACTGTTTAATACAGTCGGTGTTGATTGAGCACTTCCTCCAGGAATATGAGGGTCTGTATCAATACCTGTATCATTTGTCCATCCAATCGCTACCCCATTACGATCTACACGATACGGATATTTGGCACCTTTAATCACTCTACCAATCGTACCATTCCAATCGCCATTATAAACTTTACCTGTACCATAGCAATTTACACTTAATGTATTTGTGCAAATTGGAGTACCAGTAGAGTACTTCTCACCACTTGGAGCGATTGGAGTACTTGGCTGTGTTGGCACTACAGTCTGACCATCTAATCTAGCATTTACTTCTTGTGCTAACTGGGGCATTTTCGAATGCAAATAAGGACCAGGACAAGATGTAGCTGCAAACATTCTATGTTCAGTTAAACTGCCATTCGCATTACCGGTGTAATTCAATCTGAATCCATATCGTTTACAAATATCAACGCATAGATTTACCAATGCATTCCAAGCTTTTGATGAGATTGTCCATGTATCTGTATTATCATTAGCAATCTCGATTGTGATGGCTTGGCAATCGTTGTAGTAGTTTGATGATGTCCACGCTCTGTTTTCTTCGTCAACATTAGCAACGATCGTACCATCTGAACCGATGCAATAGTTTGCACTAGCCATTCTTCCACTTACTTGGAATGATTGAGCACATCTTTCGGCGCTCCACTGACAAGCCATGTGGTGAGGTGTGATTTTACAGACCTTGTAACCACCTCTACCACGCATATAGTTGTCTGCACTAGCAGGAATATATTTATTTGTTAAGCTTGAGTATGACATTCATCTTCACCTTCTTCTTTTCCGTTTGATAGCTCTGATTGAGCTTCTTCTGATAATTCTTCAAATTTTACTTCTTTTTCTTCCATGATTCTGTCCTCCTAATTCTTCTCGACTAAAAAGTCCTGAATTTCCTTTCGTGTAGCCTTTAGGCTTTCTTTATCATCTTCCGATAACATTCCATCAAGGATGGCCATGTTCGCCTTTAACATCAGATCGCCTCGCTTCTTGTCCTCTTCCAAACGATCATCATGATCTGATAGAATGCGAGTATGTTCTTCTAATTTGCGATTGATACCTTCCTGATTCAGTGTTATCTTCTCAAGTGAATTTAATCGTTCGTTATCTCGATGCAATAATTCTGTATGTCTCTTCACTGTTTCTTTAAGATCATCACTCGGCTTTTTTAGTTCTTTAACAATTTTTACTACTCCCCATATTGAAACGATAAATCCACAAATCCATACAATCTGTTGGCTTGTAATTACAAAATCCATACAAACCACCTACTTTATTTTTCTTCTGTTTGGCCTTCTACAAATCTTGTAAAAGCTTGGTGCATTCCTGTACTAGCTAATCCCATCAAAGCACCGTAAACGGCACTTTCAACACTCAAACCGCTCACGGCTAAGTTTAATACCATTCCAATAAAAGCTAATACGGTAGGAATGTATTTGTTTTGGAAACTTTCAAATGATGTTTTCAAAATATAGCCAACAATCAAACAAGCCACTACTACTACCAAAACAAAATATTTACTTAATTCTGCAAAATCAATCATCTTTTATTCCTCCTATAATTTCGTTACATTCAGCATCACATAGCCATCTTTGAAACCATCGTTAGTCGTGATGCTGCGAATCTGTGTCATTCTGAATAATCCAGTATCCGTTTCTTTGCCTTCATCTAAAGAAACTTGCTTGAATAACACATAATCTTGTTCGTTGATTTGTTTATCCGTCAAATCAAGAATAATAAAATCGTGTTCTTGGAAAAAATTCCATAATTTAGTATTTAAATTGATTTCATGTGTTTTAACCATATAAAATCCTCCTATTAATATAAAAAAAGCGAGGTAAAACAAAAATGCTATATTCTGACAAATTAACATCCTGGTTAAAGGAAAAGAAAATCTATCTAAAATACAGCACTTACACAAATTATTGTAATGTGATCCACAATCACATCATGCCAAAACTTGGCAATTTTCAGATTGAAGATTTGAACAACGATATTCTGCAGGAGTTTATTCTTCAAAAACTTGAAAATGGCCGTAAAGATGGCAAAGGTGGTATATCTTTTAAATACGCTAAAGACATTATCCAAATTCTTAAATTTACACTTCCGTTCAAAGTCGATATTCAACTTCCATATCATCCTCCTAAGGCGGTAGAGATTTTTGAAAAAGAACATCAAATAACATTAATTAATCACCT
>ULRZ01045122.1_pt1 | contig 10175 bp, 8 predicted proteins | sample 1955861 | NCBI WGS metagenome assembly ULRZ01 (sample SAMEA4835694, study PRJEB28245) | human gut metagenome | biome: gut microbiome; material: fecal sample | place: Denmark | collected 2008 | reverse complement strand
AGCCCTTTCGTTTCCAGGCTTTGCCTTTCCCGTAACCTCTCCCGTAACCTCTCTTCCGAGGTAAATCCGGCATCATCATATTTACGCTCCCTCATAAAAAATTCCCTTAAGATATTGGAAAAGCGTTCAGCCGTCGGTTCACCGCCCTGGTTGTAAGCCTTGACAAACCTGTTTTTGGCATGGGACATGCAAACTTGATGTATGGTATCCTTAAACCGGGCGGATTTCAACTCATCCCCGATAAATATATAAGCCTTGTATCCGTCGGACATGATACTCTTCAATTCCGCATCACCCAGGAAATTCGTAAGCGCCTCACGGCTGCGGGAGCCATTCTCATAGAAGAAAATAGCCGTTTTCTGAGCCTTGTTGACCAATACCCAAATGTAACACTTTTTGTAGTGATCATATTTGCGCACCTTGCACCAAGTCTCATCGCAGTTCACAACCGAGTCCTTTTCCAAGGCTACAGACTTCAATACACGAACCAGCTCGTCAGGGTATTTCTTGCCTTTCTTAAGCCAGTTGTGTAAAGTGTTTTTAGAAAATAGTCATACCTATGAATGATAGACAACACACGGCTGTGCTTGCAACGCATGTCGGTAAAGTCACGCACTTAATAAAAATGATTCAGGCCGGTAACACTCAGCATAATCCCTCCAGCTTCTCTATCATCCGGACTAAATCCTGATAGCTTAAATTCTTTTGGGACAAGTGCAATCCATTACTGATACGGATGTCAACCCATATGCGGACGGGATTGTCATTACTGCTTCTTAATACAGGCTTAGGCTGGTCACCGGTCTTAGTTCTTTCCTCATGGGTAATCTCAGGAGCACCGTCAACCTGAACTTCAACTACTTTTTTGCGGGTATCCTTAAACCATTTCTAGAAAATGTTAAGGGACTTTGTTCTTGACACAAAACGACTGGAGAGATTCTCCATGAGGCAAAGCCTCGGTCTTGTACTGAAAGTAAAACCTTTCAAAATCTTCACTGCTATACATAACTCTATAAATTTGGTTGGCAGCGAAGGTAGTCATTTCAATCAATAGCCTTTTTTTGACTGCTTACAATCTTCCTTTTGCAAACTCTCTTAAAAAATAAATCCATTGGTTTCTAATAAACGTAATTCTTCTTTAAGCTTCTCATCCGTGTAACTCCCAGCATTTCGTGGTCATGTAAGGTAGCCAAACATAGCTCAAGCTTGCTTTTATCTATCTCGATATTGACAATGCTATTATTCTATTTTTCAAAACCTGAAAATGCTGTATTATAAGCTGTTGTAGATTCTGGTAATTTCTTTTATACTTATTTTAGTTCCATACAAAGTAACAAATTAATTATGGAAAAGTAAGAGTATTCTAAACATGTTTAGAAATCAGCATTGTATGCAGAATTAAATGTAACCAAGTACTTCTTTGTAAATTTTCCCCATCTTAGACACTTCTCTTTCTACAGAAAATTTTTGTGCATCAATTTTGTTTTGTTCTGATATTTTCGTGTAAAGCTCTTTGTCTTGATATAACTTAATAATAGAAGCCACTAAATCTTGCGGCTTGTTTAAAGCGAAAAGAAAACCGTTTCGTCCTTCTTTACAAACGTCTTTGTGACCACGTACTTTTGAAACGACAAGTGGACAACCACAAGCCATCGCTTCAATATTATTAATGCCTTGCCCTTCCAATTTACTTGTTGATACATGAATATCAGAAATTCGACATATCGTGTCTATGTCTGTCCGTTCTCCAAGAAACAGGAAATAATCCTTTATCCCTAATTCTTGTACTAATTGTTTGCATTTATCAAACAGTACGCCACTACCGGCAAAGACAATCCGCAAATTGGGAATAACTTTTAATAATTCCGGCACTGTATTAATCAGCATAGCATGATTTTTTCTTGGAATGAATTGGGCTGTATAAAGAATTACGAACTCGTTAGCACCAATTCCGAAATCGGCACGTAGAGTTATCTTTTCATTCAGACTTATCGGGCTGAAACGTTTTAAATCGACACCTACACCATCTATCATATAGGCTTTTCCTAATGCCATTCTATGACTTTTCATCAACTCATAATCTTCACTGTTTATGGCAATAACCGCATCGGTTAAAGGATAAAGGCATTTTTCTATAGTGAAAAATATTAGCCAGCTAAGAAGGCTGCTTCCTTTATAGAAAGGATAATTGTGTGATGTGTATATGACTTTTGTACCTCTTTTTCTGACTTGTATAGCAGCTAACCTTGCGCAGACACCTCCCATCTCTGTATGGCAGTGTATCAAGTCGTAGTGATTTTCGGTTATGATTTTCCTTAATTGAAATATAGCTTTTATATTATCAAAAGAAAATGGAGAGCGATGTATAGATATATTATACTGATTATCTACGGGGCCGACTCCTGCACCAGAAGAAGCATTATCAACTATCCATCTCTGTTGCTTGAACCATTCCATATAGGGCTTATTGAACTTAGAAAAACCTGGATGATTTGTTACGAATAGAACTCTTTTCATTTATGCTATTATTTTTTGATACCAATTTAATATTTGCGAAGCATGATTATGTTCCGAAAAATTCAAATCATTACATTCTACTATTTTATTGTTGTACCGTTCTAAAACAGTAGGGTTATTAAGAATATTTTCCAATATACTTAAAAGGTCATTTTTTGTTTTAAAAACAAAAGATTCAAACACTTTTATTACAAGATCTTTGGCGCCAACATTATCACTTACAAGCACTGGAGTTCCAAAAGATAACGCTTCCATTGTAACAAGGCTGAATGTTTCTTTCCATACGGAAGGAACTATTAATAAATCTATTTTCCCGAAAACATTATCCAAATCCTTTTTTCCATATTTGCCTCTATAAACGATATTATCCAAGTCTTGATCTTTCCCTTTCAATCCGTCTTCCCATACATTAAGGACAAAATTATTTTTCCCTTTCTTTGATAACCCTATTAATGCGGATTTCAATAAAGGAAAACCTTTATACAATCTAAGCCCCCCGATAAATCCAAATTCTATTATAGGTTTATTGAATGTCCTTTTTTTCCTTCTATCTTTTATGTAGTTTGTTGTTATTGGTATCACTTCACTATTATATGGAATCAATGGTAGAAACTGTTTATAAATAGTCTTTGTTATTGTACTATTAAAATGTATGGCATCCATTAAAGAAAATAGTTCCATATAATGGGAAAATAATTTTTCATACGACTTCACCTCTTCATTACTAATATTTAAGGAGTTAGCTTGGCTTGGAACAGACTTCTTGACATTTGCAGCTTTTATCGGCAATAAATGTTTGTATTTTAAGAATAAATCCGAATTACAAATCTTCAAGAAAAGCAAAGAGGGGCTGTATTTATTACATTGAGCGCATAATCTACCATTTGGATGAGTACAAAGGTCATTGCTCTCATTTATCATATTTACTTTAGGGCAAAATCCAAAATAGTCATGCGATGTCATGACCATCTTTACTCCTTTATTTTTCATAAACGTAACAAACTGTTTTGAAAGCCCCATTAATGTGTGGATATGTATTAAATCAGGTTTAACAATCCCGTAAAATTGCTCTAAACTATTTTTTACAAAAGCTCTTTCTCCCTTCAAAATATAATCCGCATTTTTGATGCCGTAAAGTAATGGCTCTATCACTGGATTTTCGATAGAAAAACATGGTATTCCATCAAAATCGTTCCTCTTTTTTATCTTTGATTTATTGAAAAAAGTCAATGTGTCTCCTGGAATTAAAAGACAGACATTAACATTATCAAAAGATGACTGGGCTTTTAGTAAATCAATTGCGTACTTCACTGCACCACCGTGTCTATATGGTGGAATCCCTATTACGTAATGAATTATATTCATAAAAATTGATATTTTTATATGAGGTAATAATAGAATGAATTTGTTATGCTAAAAGTGATGTCTCAAAATTCCCCATATATATTTCACCGTAGAAGTGATGACTGCTAATATATAGCTTGTAAACGAAATTTGTTTTGCAATATAACATTGTGATTTTATGCCTGAGATAAATCGTCTTTTCTTTATTTCATAATTTTCACTATTGAATAAGGATAAATTGTGATTTAACCGATAGTCTATCACATATAAATTGGGATATTCTTCCCAATAATTTATGCAAAACATTGAATCGATTCCGTATAAAACCAAATTCTCATCAAATTTTAGTTTACCATTAAGACAAGATAATCTTATACACATACCACTCGTTATGGCAAGTGTATTATGGGATTTTATAATTCCTGTTTTTAATTCCTTCCAATATTTTCCTTTGTAAATAAAGAAGGAACCAGGACTGACAATTAAATCATTATGCATAATATAAGGTACAAACAAACCTATATTTGCATTCTTGGCTGATGCCGCTATGCACTTTTCAAAATATTCTTCCGTTATAGTAGAATCCTGATCAAACAAAAAGAGTAACCGTTTTTCTTTATATCTCTCTATTACTTTGTTATAAATTTTAGATAAAGCTATATTTTGAGGGGTATGAATATATTCATAATCTAAATTTTGAATATATTCAAATTCTTGCAGAGGCATTTCTGTTGGAGAATTATCCCATATAACAAAATGAATATTATTAATGGCATGAAGGCAATTCTCTTTTATGCTTTTAATGGTTATAGCTGATGAAAATGTTTCTTTGTATAAAATGATTATAGCGATATTCTCTTTCATAACAGAATATTTACTCTTTACTATTATTATATGTAAGAATTGAAGATATTTCTATTCTATTTCGAATAAAAAAAGCCATAAATAATTTTCGAATTGAAATTCTATTCTTTCTAATTTCTATCAGTTTTTGAAAAAACAGGAAAGGATTTTTTTTTAATATTGCAATCATTACGCTCCGTATAGGCATAGGCTTTAATTCAATGCCAATACTTTTTATATATTTTTGAACCTCAATATATACATCCAAACGTGCCACTAATTTTTCTATTGAATCTCCTGATTTATTATAAGATAAAGAATTTTCCCGTAGCGTATAAATATATAACAGACGATCAATAACCATTATCTTTGTGGCTAAGCAACTTGTTTTTAATGAGAAAAGATAATCATTGGCTACTATTGATTCATCAAATCTTATTTTATGTTTTTCAATTAATTCTCTACTAATAATTTTCCCCCATGGCTGGGTATATAAGAATTTATACGGAATTATATTATGTGTTTTATAATAATTTTCCCAAATAGCGACTTTTTCTCTTTCTTGGCTTATCGCTTTCTTTGTATTTTTACTCAAAACTCTTTTGGTATTAAAGAAAAGCAAATCAGAATCATAATTTACATAATCTGAAAGAATTGAATCTAATTGGTCTGAAAAGAAATCATCTGCATCTGCAAATAAAATCCATTTTCCTTTTGCATATTTTAAGCCAATATTTCTAGCATACCCTGCTCCCTTTCCTTCTTTTGTAAAATAGACTTCTACATTTTCTTGTTTTAACCCAGGAAAATGCTTAAAATTTACAATAGAAGTATCGCTGTTGTCATCCACAATGATTATTTGAATGTCATTGCGTTTTGGAATAGAATCGAGACAGCGTAATAGCAACTTAGGTATATTATGATGTGGTATTATAATTGAGTAATTGACATCTTTCATAAGATCTTTCTGATTTAAAATAATTTATCTCTTTTCCAATCTACATTGTTTTTTACAACTTTGGCAGGAATTCCGACAACTAATGAATTTGCTGGGGTACTGTGGGTGACAATTGCATTACTTCCAATTATAGAACAATCTCCAATATTACAGCCTTTCATTATTTTTACTTCGGGTGCTATCCAAACATGATTTCCTATAGTAACTGATTGAGAATAATTTAAACGCTTTCCAGTAATTGTATCATATATTATATGTGAATCGCTAGTGCGAATGTTTATATGATGAGAAAGCATACAGTCATTGCCTATAGTTATACAACTATTATTTTCTTGAGCACAAATTTGTGTGTCATGGGTAAAATTACATCCATTTCCTATAGTGACAGTTATATTGTTACCTTCAAGCCAAATGCTACAGTTCTTTCCTATGTAACAATTTTTACCAATATTTATAGTATTATTCATACCCACAATTCGGATATCAACATGATCCAATATGCTATTTTTTCCGATTATCAATTTCCCTTTTTGACCTATTATGGTTTTATTGATTTTGTAATGTCCATGATTTAAAATCTTGCATTTTGTCTGAAATAAATCTGCGTACTTTATTTTTATTAAATAAGTACGAAGTTTTTTTATCCACCAATACATAAATGTTTGTTTAATCACATAGTTTTTCATTTTTAAGTCTTTTGATTATTATTTTTTGTTGCAATTATTCCAGATAACCCTAACAATAGGAATGAAAAAGGGCGTATGCCAGTCATAAATGTTGAGAAAAGAAAAGCTATGAATATTAATTGCAAAATTAGTGTGTTAGGGCATTCCTTACTTAATATATAATATAAGTATGATATTATAAGAAGAAATATAAAAATGCCAATCCATCCTTGTTCTACTAATTTTAATAATACAAAACTTTCATATCCCAATAATTGAGGATGTAATTGATTATGTTGTTCTTGATAATATTCTCTATATCCTATTCCTTTGCCAAATAATATATTGTGTTTAATTTCTGCTTTTGCAGCTTTAAACTGTTCTATACGCATATTTATAGAAGAGCCTTCTACGTTATATTTTGCTTGTTTTTTATCGTCCCAAAATTGAATATATGTTGTAAGCGAATCATAATAATTATCAATGATTTGCTGTTTCTGCAATGGTAAAAAAAGATATGCTATGACAAATAAAGGTAAGATTAATATTAATTTGTAAAACCGTATATTAGATTTAATCATGTATAAACCTAATATTAATAACATCGGGAAAATAGCTCCTCTTGTTCCAGATAAGAATATATTAACACTTAAAAGAATAGCAATTATCCATTCATATTTTTTGCTATATTGCATATTAGATAAAAATAATGGGATCATTAATAGGTAATATTGCCCTAAAGATAAGGGATGTCCAAATATTGATTGTAATCTAAAACCCATAGTCCCTCTTTGTGAATCTATTGCATCCACTAAATATTCATTATTATCTTGACCTATCAATAAATACAAAGGTAAACCTGCAGGATTTGTTCGAAAACATATTTCAAATATAAATGAATATGCAATATTACAAAGTAGTAGTATTAAAAGAATTTTATATAATCGCAATATAAAACTGCTGTCATTTTTTGCAATAATAAAAGTTTCTATTATTATTAGAAATTGGAATAGCTCTTTTAAAAAATAATAGCACTGTATTTTAAATGGCACTTCATCTGAAAAAATGATAGTCAATGCATACATTATGAATATTATCAATATAGCACTTTTACTATTTTTACAAAAAGCGAGAAATGATTGCTTATAATTTGCATTGAAAAGAAAAAAAAAGGATGCAATTATAATTTGTAGTACATAGACATTGATAAAAGAAACTATATGTATATTTAAAATTATAGATGGTATAATGAAAAGTGATCCCCAAAAAAAGAGAATACCATTTCTGCAGGATTTTTTACAAATCAATAGAAATATAATAAAATATGCAAATTGAAATAATTGAATAAGATTCATATTACTTGTCTTTTAAATGAAATAGAGCGTTTAAGTTACTTTTATGCAATAAATGTACTAAAACAATAGTAAGGCATACTGTAATGAACAGTTTTATAGAAAATAGCAATATATGTGATTGCAATATGGTATATCCTATAAATAAATGTAATGAGAATCCTATAATTAAAGCTAATACAATTGGAATTATACAATAACATATTGCAGGTATTAAAGAAGATTTTAATACCATTTTATACAAAATCCAATACGAAACAACTGCATTGATAAACAGAGTAATATCCCATGCCCATGCCATGCTTTCAATCGTCCGGAAACATACGGCAGCAATGATAAAGCCGATTACCGTGCAACACGTATTGCTTAATCCGCCATAAAACAGCCAGTTGGTCTTTCCTGCCGCCTGATAAATAGCTCCAGTAGTGGAAAGTATCATCTGTAAGGGCAATGACAAGGATAATATTTGGAATACGGGTATGGCTTTCTCCCATCGGTCGCCGTACACAATATAAATAATGTCATCGGCTGCAAAATAGAGAAATATGCCCATTGGGAAGCTGATGGTAGCTATCAGTTTGATGATTTTATTGTATTTCTCGGTTAAGTTTACATAATCATTTTGCAGGGTGGTCAATATCGGATGCATGACCGGAGTAATCACGTTCGTGACGTATTGCAGGGGCAACATCATCAGGCGATAGGACTTTTCGTAATATCCTAATTCGTGCATGCTGAAATAACGTCCGATAATCAGCTTATCCAGATTCCGTGAAAAATAATTGATGAAATTGAACAGGAACTGGAAGCTGGAATAAGAGAATATCTTCTTCAATGCTTCTGTATGTACACGATAACGGAACGCCAATGGATATTGTCTGTAATTCAGGATAAAAACACCAATAGCTGTAAAGATGGGTGAGATTAACAGAGCATATAATCCTAACCCTTGATAAGCCGCAAATACCGAAATAATGCCGCTTATAACTTGCAAGGACAATGTGCGTTTAGCTATGAACTTAAATCGTTTATTCTTGTTTATCAATGCATTCGGGACAATGTTCCATGCGGCGAATAGCAGGTTTATAGATAATAATTGGCAAATTAACACGAGCGATTCCTCTTTATAAAAATGTCCGATAGGATAAGCCACTACAAAGAAAAGGGCTGCAAGTACTATCCCTCCCCAAACGGTAAACGAGAAAATTGAGTTTAAATCATCTTGGGTTAAATCTTGTTTTTGAATAATGGCTGGTCCTATACCCATATCTGTAAATAAGGTAAAGAATGCTATCAATACAGTAGCAACTGCCACTACACCAAAATCTTCGGGAGATAACAGTCGAGCTAAGATTGCCGTAACAATAATTTGGACAATTAAGCCGGAGTATTTCTGAATCGCAGTCCAAAAAATGCCACTAATCATTTCTTGTTTTATCGACATTGTGTAAGTAATTGATATAAATTGTATTTATTAAAAACAGCATTTATTTGCTTGTCATTTAAACAGTCACCTTGTGTGTTGATATTCTTTAACCCAATATCTTGTACAGATTCATTTTCGATATATTCTATACCTTTCGGATTATGTGTGTATACTTTTTTAGATAGTGTACCTTTTTTCATCGCCATTGCTTTAAACCATACATCATCGGCATATTTGCATATATCCAAAAACACATCTTTATTAAACACATCTTCATCTAAAGAATGCGGAGGATATAAGACCCCTCCAACTCCTGTAGGAAAATTCATAATATTTGCATCTAGGCCTATATGATTCCATGTCCATTGCATGTAAGGTAATAATTTGCCTTCAGCATCTTGCCGCATAAGATGATGCCTATTACAATAAATATATGAAGGATCTTGTTGATACGCCATAATTAATTTTTCCAACAAATCAAACTCATATACTAAATCATCATCTATTGTTATAATGGCATCATTAGGAAATTTCTTTAGAGCTGGAACAAGTTTAGTATACGAACGAATATCCTTGCAATACTCGATTTCCAACCCACGCTTTTGCAAGAGTTGCAAGGCTTTAGGCAAAGGTTGCTTTTCAAAACAATAATCTAACCACAAGATAATCCGATTGGCTTTCATGGTCTGTTCCATAATCGATTCGATAGTCAGATGCACGTCATAAATCCGTTTGCTGTAAGTAGTCAACGATACAATAATATCATGGTCGCAATACTTCTCGTTCGTCACGCCGGATTCCTGACTATACAGGATATTCTGTTCTAAAATGTATTTCTTCTGATTGAAACGAATTTGGTGTATCAGCCTGTTACTATCTGATATCATGCCAAACCTTTGTTTGATCTTGGTTAAAATGTTTTTAGTAATCATTTAGTCTATTTTATTAACATATAGCATGAGCATTTAGCTCAAAAACACATTATCTTAGACATCCTATAATCTTTTCAGGACTAAAAAATCATTGCATGTAAGCACTCAATTTAGGGCATCCCCCTTTGAAAGGGCACT
>ULRZ01019605.1_pt1 | contig 10257 bp, 12 predicted proteins | sample 1955861 | NCBI WGS metagenome assembly ULRZ01 (sample SAMEA4835694, study PRJEB28245) | human gut metagenome | biome: gut microbiome; material: fecal sample | place: Denmark | collected 2008 | reverse complement strand
AAGCCGCCGTCATTGCAGCAGCATTTTCTCTGACCCAATTAGCGTTTATTTTAACGTCCTCCGGGTCTATTGGTTTATAGCTGGGAATCTGCCCTGTTTTCATTCCCTCACGCATAGCAGAAAATACATAGTTAACGTCATTTTTTACTGTTGCAGCACCGACCCTTACCTCGTCAACAGCCTTTAGCATAGTAGAACCAGCAAGGGACTGCGCCATATATGCCTTAAACATATCGGTATTATAAGAGCACTGTGAAAAGTTGTTGATGAACATACCCTCCGAATAATTATATTCAGAGCCTTTGTAGTTGATAGGCACACACAAAGCAACAGGCATAGTAGTGATATTGAATGTTATCATAAACTGGCAGACTGCGGGGTTAGTGCCACCAAAATATTCCTGCCTGAAAGCTGCTGTTGCTCCCTCACAGTTCTGTCCCTCAATAAAGCAGTACGGATATGTCAAAAGTTTTTTGTTCTTAGGAGTATAATAATCGAGAGAAGTGATTTTCGGAATACTATGCGGTATTTGTGTTGGAAGCAACTGGTCGTCTAAACTGTCGGACGGAATCATTATCAACGAGATGATTCCGTTATCAGTTCCAAATTCCTCCACCGCAGCAGCAAGAAACGAATTTATAGAAGCAACTGTCGTTTCATTTTCTATATGCCTAAATACGCGCATATTCAGCCCGGTATAAATGCCCCACCGATATGTACCTTGTGTTCCTGCAAAAGTCCATTGGCCTGTTGGACTAAGAGTGCTTGAAAACGTAGTGTAAACAATAACGTCATACCCGGTGAATGTTTTCGACCAGTCAAGGTTATTATCGACGTACATATATTCACCAGTTTCAAGGTTTTCAGGAATAAGATTGTCACCGGCGTTGTCAGTTACAGAGTGCTGCCTTTCAATAAAGCACTCACTTAGGCTCATAGCGAAGAACCACGTCTGTAACTGGTCAATCGCAAAAACGATACCGCACACAGTATTTGAGATATAGACAACATTTGTGATAAATGCGTAGAACCATTTATTAGAATAAGCCGTGTTTCTATACATCATATAGTTGCAATCTCTTACATCATCAGCGGAAGCCTGTACTTTAATATATCCGGGCGTAGCTCTGGTATATGAACATTTAGGGAAATACCTTTTACTCTTTCCGATAAAATACGCTTCTTGATTTGCCGGTGTATCAAACCAGAGAGTATGCCTATAACTCTTATCTACTGGCACATCAGAAAGCAATCTTATGTCAGAATTAGGAACGATATATGCCATACATTTTCCTCCTAAAAGAGAGGGAGAGAAAGTCCCTCCCTCTCAAGTTTGTTGTCAGCCCTTGGCAAACGTGATAGCGTCACCGACCTTGGCAGTTGCCACAGTGATAGCGGCGCTCGCGGTATACGTCGTGCCGTTGATAGTGAACACAGGCTTGATAGTAGTCTGCGCAGCGGGTACGATGTAGGCGCCATACTTATGGACAGCAACGCCAGCCGCAGTCTCCGCAGCGCCCTGCACAAATTCAATCTGGCGGGAGCTAAGCGAAGCAGTTTCGTCAACAGCCACGGTCAGAATGTTCACGCCATCGCCAGCCGTAATATCGGTAATTTTACCGGAAAGAGAATCAGGAAGCGCGATATCAGCAGAACTGTCAACGAAAACAACAGCATTGGAGAAGATACTGTACGAAACAGTTTTCCATACATTATAGAAATAGTTCCAGTACATACCACTCGCAACATACTTCTCGGTGAATTTGGACAGGTTGTCGTAAATCTGAAACCACTCCTTATCCACCAGCACCGCTTTGACTTTCGCCATGAGAGCCAGTTCAGCAGCCGTGACTTCTTCAATCATATCGGAGCTTTCACGAATGATATCAAAACGTTCATTGTCAAATGTGGTGAAATCGTCAATGAGTTTCAGGTGTCCCATGAAGTCCGCTTTCTCCATGTTAAATGCCGATGCAAGCACATTTACATCATACTTAGCATTGTACATCGAATCCATGAAGATATACTGGTCATTTTTCGGGCTCACATTATGAACCCCAGCAGCATTATACTTGGTTTTCATAAATGTCATGTCATTCGACGTACCGCGGAAAGCGACAGCGGCATCTGTGAGAGCAGTTCCATCGAGCTTGACAGGAAGCATCTTACCCTTGGTAACGCCCTTAATGATGAGATACTTGAAGAGAAGATACTCGTCGTACTCGGCAGCCACGCTAACAGCGCTGACAATTTTGGCAATCAAATCCTCAACACCGTTAATGCTAAGGAACGCCATGCGGAACTCCTCGTCAGTAATACTGACCGGATACTGTACACGGAAGTTCATGCAATGGAACGCAGCCCGAACATCGGGAAGCGTCTTTTTCAGCTCGCGCTGCTCGGCCTTGTCCGTGCTAAACTCACGAGCCTTGGTGATGTTGACGAACACCTCTTCAACGGTTTCACCAAACTCAAGATAACCCTTTTTAAGCTCGGCATAGGCGTTGTTAAACGTTGCGCTCTTTACACGAACAAGTGCGATACGGTTAACGAGCGAGCTAAGAAACTGGTTAGCGAGAGACGGATATCCTGCGAGCATTTCACCGACCTTGGGAATTTCAGTGGCTTTGGTGATTTCAGGAATAGTGCTCTGATACTCGTAGGACGCATTTGCACGAATGGTATTCAGGATATCAATCGTGCTCGCATTAAGAGAGGAAATAGCAACTCTGGTAGGCATTAGTTAACCCTCCTTAAAAAGATTTTCATAAGTATATTTTTTGCCCGAATTGTCATCAGATTCATCATCGTCATCATCTTCGGGCTTACCGTTCATAAAGCGGTCACGATATTTCTGCCGCCATTCGCGGTCGTTCTGTTCATACTTTTCCTTGTAGTCAATGTTTTCACTGTTGCTGTAATTGTCAAGAGTGTCAGCTATATCGTCAAAAAGTTCAAGCGTAGCGTCAGAGGTATCTTCGCCTACAATGGCACGAACCGACGCCAGAAGTTCGTCTTTAGTTCTTACGGACATATCATCTTCTCCTTTTTAAATAGTATATCCATGTCATGCCAGACTTTGCTTTGATATTCTTGTACCAATATTCGGCGTTGCTTACTCTGACATTGTAGCTTGAAGCTGCATACTCTGCTGCCGGACGTTCGTAGCAAAGTTCAAACACGCCTGTTAAATCGGCCAATGATAAAGACTTTCCGGTGTTGTTGATACCCTTTTTAAAATTTTCATATGTGGTATAGTACCACGGTGATATGTCAACACCGATATTAAGAAACGGAGTGCTGTAATAGTTATAAAGTTGATGTAGCCAACTGCTTGTAACGATTGACAAGAAGAATAACATTTGAGCATTGCCGTCATTTGGAATGGCGGTCTTGTCACTAAAGTGTGGGGAGTAACCCTTTCCCCCATACGCCACAGCGTTATCCGCGTTGATGTATGTATTTGCTGGTGTAAACTGAACAAGGCCGTAGCCGTGCAAGGCTGCCTGTTCTGCGTTCCACCCTACAAACTCGGTGAATGCTGGCACATAATCACCCTGCCATCTCCACGGATTTAACCCGCTTTCATATGTGACGTTGCCGAGCATAGCGGCGATAGCTTTGTCTGTCCAGCCATTAGCCATCAGCACCTTTGCAATTTCAAGCGCGTTGCTTTTCGCTGCACCGCTATCTTTTGCATAGCCACCTGTGCTCTTAGCGTTCCACCCCATTGTCACACCCCACACATACGATTTACTTCGTCTTGGATAAGATTATAGAAAAATTCTCCAATGCGCTTTTTGCGCTCTTCTCCGTTGCCCCATTTACATTCAAGAACTTCGGAAGCAAAGCGCGATACAACAGCGTTGATAGCGTCATCATAGTTTACATTTGTCGTAGTTTCCTTTTCGAGAACCTTGAAGTCATCTATTTGTGCATACATGATATCAAGGTCAAGGGGATAACCACGATACTGCTGTATCATACATTTACCTTTAAGGTCGGGGTAATGTATGCCGTCGTTGTAACCCCAACTTGCTATCCACTTTGGAAAACCAGTAGCACCAATTTTCCAGCCAAACCATGATTCAGCCGCATAAACACCTGTGAACAGATTGTGGTCTTTCATGCTTTGACAAAATTCACGGCAAATAGCGGTAATGGTTGCGCTATCCGGCATACCATTTTTAGCCTTGAAGCTGTCGGCATCTTCCATGTCAATCCACACGCCCAAAGGTGGCTTTCGTTTGTTCAGATATTTAAGGCAAGCACCAGCTTCAGCGAGAGCGTCTTTGACTGTCAAAGCGTAGCTATACCAGTACACACCCCACGGAAGTCCCAGCTTACACGCTTGTGCTATATATTCTTCGGCGTATTTGTCAGGGCTTTCCGCGTACCCTAAACGGATAATAACGAAGTCCGGGTCGTGGTCAGAAATGGAGAAATCTTTTCCTTGCCATTCGGAAACGTCAATGCCTTTCATGTCTTACTCCTTGTTTTTGTAAATACCGAGGTAACGTGCGAGAACACTTCTAAGCTGCGGAGAAATCTTTGTAATGTTCTCTACGCAACTGCCTAGTTCCATAATGCAGATATATCCAGAGACACCCTCAAAAATAGGAAGCTGGATTTCCACATTGATAATGGGCAGCGCCCGCTCGCAGAGAACAGCCAGAAGAAGCGCAGCAGCTTCTCCCAATTTAGACCAAAGCCCGGAGCGCATAACGGACGATTTGTATTCGCCATTTCGCACCGAAGCAATCAGTCCAGTGAGAATATCAAGTGCGATAAAGGAAGCCACGACGATTGCCATTTTGACGTTCATTGTATTCACCTCCTTTCATTTTCTTTAAATATTATATCATAAGGGGTTGACAATGTCAATAGTATATGGTAAAATATTATAGGGTGAGTTTAACCATGTCAAATCAAGCGTACTATGACGGGACAAAAGTTCTGTCGTTAAAAGATATCAACGGCGAGAAGCCAGAAATCATAATCGTTACTACAAACCGAACAGGCGGTAAGACAACTTATTTTAACCGACTTTGCGTTAATCGTTGGAAAGAGGACGGCGGCAAATTCATGCTTGTATATAGGTATAATTACGAGCTGGATAATGTGGCCGACAAATTCTATAAAGACATTCAAGGATTGTTCTTTCACAATACGCATATGACTTCAAAGAAGAACGCAAAGGGAATTTACCATGAGTTGTTTATCGATGATGTTAGCTGCGGATATGCTGTATCGCTGAATAACGCAGACCAGATAAAGAAAAATTCCCATATGTTTAACGACGTATCTCGTATGCTAATGGACGAGTTTCAAAGTGAGACAAACCATTACTGCGCCGATGAAGTTGAAAAACTCATTTCCATACATACGTCTGTTGCTCGTGGTAATGGAGCACAAATTAGATATGTTCCTGTCTATCTGATAGGAAACCCGGTTAGCATTTTGAATCCGTATTATGTTGCTCTCGGTATATCCAGCCGCCTAACAGATAAGGTTAGATTTCTTCGTGGCGACGGATTTGTTCTTGAACAGGGCTTTGTTGAAAGCGCGAGTAAGGCGCAGAAAGAAAGCGGTTTTAACAGAGCGTTTGCCAAAAGCCAGTACGTCGCATATTCAGCAGAAAATGTGTATTTAAATGACAGCAAGAGTTTTATAGAAAGACCTGACGGTGTAAGCCGTTATCTTGCTACATTAAAATACAAAGGGCAGCTATATGCTATTCGTGAGTTTGCAGATTCCGGTATCATCTACTGTGATGACAGAGCAGACGCGACGTACAAAGGACGAATAGCTGTAACTACCGATGACCATGAAATCAACTATGTAATGCTCAAACAGAATGATATGTTTCTGTCGAATATGCGTTACTATTTTGAACGTGGCTGCTTCAGATTCAAAGACCTTAGATGTAAAGACGCATTGCTAAAGGCATTAAGTTATTGAGTATCCGCGTGGGTCTAACACATTGACAAAGCCGGAGAGCACAGGTGAAATATACTGCCGGTAACGTTGTCGGATTTGCTACCCGCTTTGTGTTTGCTCGCGTTATGGATATAGAAAACCCTAAGAGAATTATCTCTTAGGGTTTTTGTTTTTTCTTTTATATCGTTTCCATTCTAAGTTAGCTCTGTTAGCGACGTTTCCTATTTCTACCCATAATATTTCATCGGCGTAGTGAAACGCCTTTTGTACTATATCATTACCAAAGCGTTCTCGGTGCAGCGCTGGTTTATAAAACCCGGTGCTGTCACATAAAATTCTGGTATAGCCAGCGAACGGTAATAGGTCGTAAACCTCTTGTAAGGTTTTGCCTGTGAAATATTTATGGTAAAATTCGGCGTTTGTCATAAATCACAGCCATGCTTAGTACCACGCGGACAGCCCTTGTGCTCGGCAAAGCAACGTTTACAAAACTCGCCGTGGCTATCCTTGGGATAATTTGTAGTCTTGTTACGCTCCTTTATAATCTTTTTGGCAGACGAATTAACAGCTTTATTTTTCATCGAGATTCACCCTTTCATTTTCAATAATGTAGGACGCATACATATCGGCAGTATGCAGCAAAAGAGCAAGGCTATTCTGCTTGAATATATTTCCTATTAGCTGCAAGCCGCGGGTATCAGAAAAACCCATGTGACCGTTAATTGCTTGTGCTTCAACGTCAGCAAGCCTAATAAATTTTGACGCTATATACACACTCTTTTCAGAATGTCCGAAAGCATACTCTTCATCAAAGGTGTATGTTTCATACTGTTCCCACTGGTTTGAATCGTCTTTTCTCCAGCGCAGTTCTGTTTTATAGGTATTCGCCTTGCAAATGTCGTGAAGCAGCGCAGCAATAAGAACATTCATGTCATCAAAGGGAATATAACGTTCTTCATCAACTCCCGGAAACTGATAAGCTGCCGAGAATAAATTGGCTGCGTCGAAAACATTCAGGCTATGCTGACACAGTCCTCCCTGCTTTGACAGGTGATATTTTGTCGAGCAAGGCGCTGTAAAGAAATCTGTGCTTTCGAGATACTTTATAAGCTGTTCAATTCCGGGGCGCTTAGAAGCTCTAAGCAGCGCTACAAATTCGTCGTGATTTTTGTTACAATCTATAATCATCAAAAAAGTCCTCCATGTTAGATAATCTTTCGTGTACCAATGACCAGTCTGTGTTACTCATAAGGACAAAGAGTTTGTATTTATCAATTGTCTTATCTATGGTTACGCCATATGTTTTAATGTGCATTTCTTCTATTATAGACAGTATGTCTATAAGTTTTCTCATTGAACCTTGGTAAATAAAGAATTCCATGTTTACCTCTTTTTCGTTATAACATTGACATTCGCAGGAGTGTAGATACTCACACCCTCTGCACGGACAATCCGAGCAAGTAAAATATAACTCACTATCCGGGTCGCAATATTCCGGGAGTGTTGTTACATCACAATTCGCACAATTGTCGTACATTGTATTACCTCATTTCGTATGTTGTTTCGGTAAGCAGCACACCGCCCTTAATTCGTTTTGGTAATAGTTTTCCGGGGACTTTAAGGCCGACGTTAAAATCATTTAATGAACGACGCTTTGAGAAGAAATCAATTTCTTCCTCTGTGTACTTTGGAATGTCTGTTCCTCTAAGAGTTTCTTTGCACCACTCTTTTACTTTTTCTGGCGTTGATTCAAGTGATTTTGCAAATAGGTCTTTACATTTTTCCGGCATACCAGCACACTTTATTTCAAGGTATGGTTTATTAACCGGGATTTGATTCTCGTGAGTGACGTGTTCTATGTATGTTTTCTGACGTGTAAAATAAGCGTAGTCCCAGCATGATTCAAGTTTCCAGCAACAAAATTCTCTATCGTCAACTTTTATTCCTGTGATATCTTCGGGTGCAAGGTCACAGTGTATACTATCTGTGTCTGCGTAGATGAAACCGGGCTTATCTTTTCCGTGATAGTTCTTTTGCGCTGCTCTAATTGTAAAATCTCTTGCATAACTTGTTATGGCTGAACCTATTGGTATGTAACCGGGCTTCTTGTCGTATGCTTCAACAGGAAAGAAACCGATAGAGCCATCGTTTTTTACAAATGCTACTTTAAAACTTGAACGCGTACTACTTGCCATTTTTCCGTATAGATTGTTAAGGAACAACTTAGCAAGCTGCCGCATTGCTCCTTTACTGTTAAGTTTTTGCTGCTTATACTTCTCCATGTAATCATCAAACAGACCGGCGTATGCTCTGAAATAACATCCGTCTAATATTTCAAATTCTGTCAACGTGTAGTGCTCTTGTATTAGTTTTAAATCTGTCATTGTTACTGTCATTAGCATACGAGTATCTTTTAACTTCCCTCCCCAGGTATAGTAACTGTAGTATTCATTTGTTTCAGGGTCATATATGTCAGAAGTTTCTAAGTTCTCCGTCCCTATATACATCGGGTGATGCTTTGCTTGTATAAATGGCAAGTAACCGTCCTTGATTTGAAACCTTGTTTTAATTCGCACAAAATAATAATGGTTGCCGTCTTGTGCTTCTGGCGGTATAAAATTTCCGTGCCAAAATGTAGGCTTTCCTGTGGGATATTTGTTACCGCTCGTACTACTCATTACTGACGGATACAATGAGTTTACATCTGCCGTTGTTCCGTTTCGGTATATTTTATCCTCTTTTCCTTTAACAAGATAACACCAACCGCCGCGATAACTTCTGCGCACATACTCGCCGGCATTGGGATAACCATAAAGCTCTTTGTCAATTTCGCACTTGTAAATATCTGGTAGTATTTTTTCGTATTCTTCCTTACACCAAAAAGTATTTTTAAATTCTTCAAGGCAGCACGAACCTATAGTCATTTTATCGTGGCCTTGCGAAAACATAATTTCAAGCGCTTCCTTTACAACAAGAACATCATTAGCTATGTATCCCTGTTCTTCCTCTGTTATTGGGCAGCCGGAATAACGTATTCCGGTATATTCAATAGCGCTTTTCCGATGTTTTGTTTTAAACGATTCACCTATCTGCGCCACACTAAACGGGAGCAGCTTCAAGCTATCAACAATTTTTATAATTTTGTTATTAACTTTGATAGTGATATCGTACCATGCGCCCATGTCCGAGATGAGATAGCTGAACGTATTGTTTTTCATGTCTTTCTGCTTTTGCCATTCAACAAATGTTCCGTCATCGTTTAATTTATTGTATGCCTGTTCAAACTTTAGTTCTGTCAATAGATAGGACAGCCAGAAACTTCCGTCAAACTTTAGGTTGTGATAATATATGATGATGTTGCTGTGCAAGTTAACAAGATATTCAAACGTTTCGTCTATTGAATGGTGTATAACAACGTCCTCGGAATTAAATTCAACACAAGCGCTTGCCCATACTTCGGTGTAGGTCTGCCCTTTAAAGACAGTAGTTTCAAAGTCTCCGACAAAGTAACGGTAAGACGGCTTTTTCATGTTTCATCGGCCATTGAAAACGCCATTGCTTCCGCGAATGTCGGCGCTCTTCCTCTCAATGCATTTGCTATTGAAATGACTGCGGCTCTAATATGCTCTGTACTTGATTCACGCATAACATCATGCGCACTATCCAACAATATCTCTATGCTTGCAGTCGGTATACCCGACGTTACAGCATATGCGCCACGCTTGGCTATTTCATCATCAATAATAGACAACAGCAGGTCGCTCATTTTATCAGAAAAAGCTACTACATCGGAGCGGCGCTTTCTATACTGCGGATTTGATTTATCGCCGAGAATCAAACGAAGTCTATTTATGAAATAGCTGTCACCGTCTATCGCTCTTACACCTACAGGGAGAACAACCATTTCATCTGGGTCTACTCTGCGTCTTGTATCAGCTGCTCTTTTTGTTGCTTCTTTACGCTTCTGTTTGAAGTACGATTCTGCGTTGTAGGCTTCGCCTGTGCTTGGCTCTACGAAAAAACCAATTTCGCGCAACGTGTTAGGCGTTACTCTTTTAAGTCTCTCAACGTCTTTCTTTGTAGGAGCTTTCGGAATAGGCGGCAGTTCATAATCAAAAAAGTATCCCTTGCGTTTGTTCCTGCTAATGAAATCTCGTATGCGCTTTCTTTGCTTCCTGTAATCGCTTAGATTGCTCATAACGGACACCCCTTAACGAACGGGAGAGGGTTTTTACCCTCTCCCACTTGTGGATTTAAAGAACGGAACAGGTAATGAACTCCTTACCGTTGTAGTTCTTAGAGGGCTTTTTGTAGACC
>ULRZ01020895.1_pt1 | contig 10339 bp, 14 predicted proteins | sample 1955861 | NCBI WGS metagenome assembly ULRZ01 (sample SAMEA4835694, study PRJEB28245) | human gut metagenome | biome: gut microbiome; material: fecal sample | place: Denmark | collected 2008 | reverse complement strand
CTGATTAATAAGAGTTGTGAAATTATTATTAACCTAATTACTAAAATTATGGTGAAAGTGTTAAATTCAAGGGAATTGATGAGTAGAGACTTTAAGTCTATACCCGATGCGGTTATCTTAGCTTTTAATACTTTAATAGTTAAGAATTGGAATGGTCTGGCTTCCGCGTTTAAACAATCAGATGTGATTGCCTATATAGCATCTGATAATATAACAGAGGAAGAAGCTATTAAGAATCATTGGTTAGACGTAGAACCTATTTATAGAGCCAATGGATTCGGAGTAAAGTACGTAGGAAGAGGAAGTGATGCAGAATTCACTTTCTGGAAGGCATAACGGATGTCGGGTTCGTCTAATTGGATAGGACGCATGTCTCTCACACATGTAATACGGGTTCAAATCCCGTACCCGGTACTAACTTAATTAATAAGGATTTATATGAAGGAAATTAATCGTGTATTTTTTGGCGAGAAGGGAATTACTTCTACTTCCGCTAATCATTTAGCTAATTTGGCTAAAGAATGTATGGAATCTAATCGCAGAGCCTTAGAGGGTGTGGGATTTATTACAAGTACTGTAAGATTGTTAAATGGAGGTGAAGCTGCCATTTTAACTGAAGGTAGAAACGAACAATACCTGTCTTCTGTACCAGAACTTCTTAAAGAAATCGCTGAAATGAATACTTTCTGTGCTTGGATGCGTGAAGCTATTAAGGCTAAGGATGAGGAACTAAGCCTCATTGATAATGCTAACTTATGTGATTACTTTGAGGATCTTCCCGAAACGCCTGAAAGAGGTATTATGTGGAATGAGAAGGATGCTATTGCCACATTCTCTATTGCAGAAAGAATGGAATATTACAGCTTAGAAGCTGAAGCAGCTACTCTAGGTAAGTTTATCCATCCAGACAAACCGTTCTCTGTGGCGCGTACTGATATGATGAAACGTATGGTGCAGCCTAATAAGCTAGTAGGAGAAGGTGTCAATGCAATGATGTATCATTTTGTCCCATCAATTAGCTCCGATTTAGTAGAGGATTATTATATGCAACTACAACAGAAACATAGAAATGTTGAAGGGGCATTAAATAAGTACAAATACAGAATCAAGAAGCTTGTTGAGGAACACAATCTGGAACTTGAACGTAAGTATAGAGATGCACGTGAAGTCTATAGTATGACAATGCAAACTAAAGGAACTGAGTTCAGAGCTTGGCAAATCGAAGAGCGTAGTAAAATTGCTGCTCTTAAGATTGTTATTCCAGAAGCTCTTACTAAGACATATGAGAAGCTGAAAGCTCTCACTACTGAGGTGTAGAGAACCTGAATCGCTTTAGATTCTAATCTCTCTTTGCGTGAATAGGAAAGGTATAAAAAGTTTATAGCAACTTTAAGATCTGTTTCCACAGATCTTGGCATATTAACTTATAAAATGTACTGACAGCTGCATATAAAAACGAATCCCTTAAAGGTCGTTATCTTTGTCTTTGCTCATGCAGCTGGTCTTAGCCTTTGAGTTAGTTTTAGACTATGCTTATACCTCCTATTCATGACTCTTATATTCCCATCTACTAACTGGTTAGGTAATCACCCTTTCACGGTGGAAATACGGGTTCGAGCCCCGTTGGGAATACCTTGTACATAATCCTTCCAATCAAGTAACTGATTAGGCAATAATAATCATGTACACTCTAAGGCGACGTAAGGGATGGAAGCTTAGACGGTAGTTAGCACTGTAGTACGCAATGGTGGGATAGAAACGGCTAACACCCACCCTCTGTAGACTTAATTAAGTTAAAATATGCCCAGTCTCATTAGCATACCAAGTTATTTGAAGAGATGGACACCTATCAATAACATTGGGAATACCTCAGCTGGTGGGAAGAGACAATACACTTGGGGACTGCAAGTTGAAAGTACTCCGTATTCAGGGAGAAATCAATAAGCATAATGATCTTGCCGTTAAATCAAGAGACTCTCAAGAACATCCATACTCTACTCCGATAATCATTGCACTGGATGTTACTGGTTCAATGATGAATACTCCTTATGAAATGATTAAGAACCATTTACCTAAGATTATGGATTCTGTCATGCAAATGGGAGTACGTGATCCTCAATTGTTGTTTATGGCAGTTGGAGACCACGAATACGATAGATATCCTATTCAGGTTGGACAGTTTGAATCTGATACTGAGAAGATTCTAAATTCATTAGAGTCCTTAGTAATAGAAGGTGGAGGTGGTGGTAATGCAGGTGAGAGCTATTTATTAGCTCACATAGTTGCAGGATATCACACTGAAACCGATTCTTGGTTCAAAAGACACACTAAAGGATTCTTGTTTACTATTGGTGATGAACCTAATCTACAAGGAATCCCAGGTAACAGTTTGACTGAAATTCTAGGGTATCAAAAAGGTGCTGGTTCTATTAGTGCTAATGAAGCAATTCTGAAAGCACAAGAGCAGTACCATGTATTCCACATTCACATTACTAATGCCAGTTATGGCACAAGGGTGGCTGAATCTTGGAAGAATCTACTTGGACAGAATGTACTAATGTGCAAATCTGATGAAGTGGATAAAGTAATTGCTAAAGCAATTAAAGACAATTACGAGGAGCCTGTGTATGCAGAAACTCCTAGTGATGCTTCTAGTAGTACAACTACCGAAGACAAACAAAATTTCTATTAAAATCATGATTAGTATAGTGTTAGGCTCATTTATGGGCGATGAAGGTAAGGGACAGACGGTACATAATATATGTGCTAAGAATCCAGAGAACTCACTTGTAATAAGGTTTAGTGGTGGACATCAAGTTGGCCATACTGTTAAATACGGAGACCTTATGCACACATTTAGTAACTTTGGAAGTGGAACCTTGCTAGGAGTGCCTACATATTGGTCTGAATACTGTACTGTAGACCCCAACAACCAATTTAACGACTTTCAGAAATCTTTCCGGGCTATAGAGTTTGATCCAGTTTTGTTTAGGCATAGTCTCAATATTGATTCTATGTTTAGCCATAACGTTCGCAAGAAGGTTATAGTTACTCATTGGGACGAAGCTACAGACAAAGATATGTTTATAAGACCTAACTTTGAACTGTATATTTATGAAGAGTATGTAAAGGAGTCATAGTATTCCCTTAGTAATTGGACTATGGTGTAACGGCAGCACAACAGGTTTTGGTTCTGTTTGTCCAGGTTCGAATCCTGGTGGTCCAACTACTAATTATGATTTTAATATGTTAATGAGTTTGTTATTAATAAGACCTTACTATTAATTGTGTTAGTCTTAAAGAATTAAGGGCTCATAGCTCAATTGGTTAGAGCAAAACACTCATAATGTTGAGGTTGTCAGTTCAAGTCTGGCTGGGCCCACACAATTGATGATAAGAATCTTTTATGAGGAAGGTAGTAGGTAGCATTGACGGCTACGATGTCATTTATGTGGAAGGCAAGAATGTAATATTCTGTAAGAATACTGCATTACCCTACCCATTGATTAAAAGTATTATTAGGGGAAGTGAATGTAGAACCACAATTGATGATAAGAATCTTACCGTCACTCAAGATGGTTCAATCATTCAATTAGGTTGTTTAACTACAACCAGAGAGAATTGCGAGGCAATTATTAAGGAAGTAAATAAGATTAATAAACCTAACAAGTAATGGCGAAGAACATTATTCCGCAAGGAACCACCGCTGCTATAGCAGCTAGAGTTAACAAGTACGAGGAATCTCAGAAACAGAGAATCATCGAAGTGTGCCAAAGTAATATGAAGTATGCAGACGTTCTGGGCTTCATTGAAGGCGAAATCAAGCAGTCTAAGAAGATGGCATCATTCAAGTACACACTCCTATGTTGGAAACCAGATGGCGTGTATCAGCTGAATAGAGCTATCAATGAAGTGTTTGGTTCTGCTGTTAGTAAGGAGGATAAGAGTCCTTCCGGCAACAGTAATATTGACACCGTAGATGTTATCTTAGCTGATGGCTCTCGTACTAAAGTACCTTTTGGTAAAATCTCTTTGGAAGAACTTGGTGAGGATTCTGAAATCAATATTAACTATGACAACGACCGTCATTTACTATTGGTTAAAGGTCAGTGCCAATTCAAGTACCAATCTCTTATTGATGATATTGTTGAAAGAACTAAAGAATTGCTCGCAACTGAATCTATCTATAAGAACCAGGCACTTGAAATTACCAATCTGAGTGAACCGAAGATTATGACTCTAGCCGGTATCGATAAGCAGTTTATGGTTCTGTCAAAGAAGACAGAATTTGAGCTGCAACCGCTTCGTTCAAGAATCTTGTACCCAGAGAAATGTATTGCAAAGGGTATTCCTTTGAAGTATGGCTGCTTACTGGAAGGTAAATATGGTACTGGTAAGACCCTACTGGCATTTAAACTGGCCAAAGATGCGGTAAACAACGGATGGTCATTCGTATATCTAAAAGACCCTTCTCTGTTAGCTGAAACTCTCCGTATGTGTAAAGTGGTAGACCGTTCAGGTCATGGTGTTATTGTCTTTGTAGAGGATATTGACCAGGTAACTAGAGGTAACAGAGATTCTGCAATGCAGGATATTCTGAATACTTTGGATGGTGGCGATACCAAAGATATGAACGTAATCACTTTATTTACTACTAATCATATTGAGCTGATTGAACCTACCTTCTTAAGAGGTAAAAGAATTGGTTCTGTGATTACTATGGATTGTCTTGATGCTGAAACAGCTGAAAGGTTTATTCGTGAAACATTCTCCGAAGCTGAAGGTTATAGCGTAGACGACGACTTGTCAGATGTATGTAACTACATTGCTAAAGCACAGATTGCTCCGGCATTTATGGCTGAAATTGTAGAATCTACTAAGTCTAAGCTTATCTTTACTGAAGAGACCCATGTAACGTCGTTCCATATTAAAACCAGTGTTGAATCCTATCAACGTCAAGTTGGTCTTGCTTCTAAGAAAGCTGTTATCGAAACTCCTGCTGATAAATTAGCCGCTGGGTTAATAGGATTGCTTGGAGCCGATAAGATTGAAACGACTTTAAAGATGTGTGAAACTTATTTCGAATATAGTCGTGACGACTTTGAAGATTAACACTGACTTTGGGTTAAAACTAGAAAGGGAGTGGCAACACTCCTCTTTCTTTTATTTATAATGAAGTATCTAATAGTTATTTTATTTATGTTGCTATGCAGTCCTAGTAATGATGCTAGAGGCTTTCATGTTAGCGTAGTTGGAGAAGAGAGAGTAATTGAGTTTGAGAATAAATTCCCTCAAATAGTTAAGAATGAAGCTGTATATATAGCATATCTTCAGCAATACTACAAGGGGAATGAAGATGAGTTCATTAAATTATTAAAACGGTAATGGGGTAGTGGTAGACACGTCAGTTTTAGGCACTGATGCCTTCGGGTGTGAGAGTTCGAGTCTCTCCTACCCTACTAGAGTAGTAACTTTAAAACTTATTTAATTATGGCAGATAATTTGAAAGAAATCTTTGAAGAAGCAGATAATTTGCTGAAGCAAATAATAACAAGCTTACATTAGCCGATGCAGTGGTATTGATTGCTGAAGCATATGAATTAGGACTGAATACAGCAACGCAATTATTAAGTGTAAAAGATGCCAACAATAATTGACTTAAGACCTGAAATTGAAAAGGGTTTCAGGAAGGATTGCAATAGTAGCTTTGTTAATACTATGTTTATGTATTAAAGTATATACTACTCAGTTCTGGCATGATATGAATGTTGACCACAGAGTTAAATGCAAAGTCATAGACAGAATAGTAGAGGATGAAACTATTACACAAGATGGTAATTCTACTACTAAGAAGGTAAATAAACTTGTATTACAAGCTGAAGGGTTTAATAACACATTTAAGCTAGCCGTAGACACCCCAACCTGGAATAGGGGTACCAAACTACAAGCAGTTAAGCATGTAAAAGAATCTGCCAAATGTGGTTTGAAAGAAGCCAAAGATTTTGTTGATACTTATTGTGATTATGTATTAAATGACTAGAAGTAGACGTAAAATTCCTATTGTTAAAGGACCTAAAGTTAAACGCAATTGGTATAACCGAAGGGTTAAGAGACACCAAAGGCAACAGACTAGAGATATTCTAACACTTAAAGATATCCTAGACTATGAGATTTCTTCTAGTAGGGAGATTGTGAACGATTATGATGTATGTGATTATAAATTCGATTATAGGTTTCTAACTCCGTTTATGAAGAGACATGGTTCCTATGGTGAATATGCAAAGAAAGTATTAAGGAAATGAAATGGTTGTATCGTCTATTAATCAATTGGATTGATAGATTAAATGAAGAGCAGTGTTCTCCATATCAATAGTAACTACAGTAATGTTACTTCTTGCATGTATTGTGTAACAAGGATGGCCAGATGGCGGAACTGGTAGACGCGTCAGACTTAAAATCTGGTGGGCAGAAGTGCTCGTGCGGGTTCGACTCCCGTTCTGGCTACAATTAAAATTATGTTGTATGCATCAGTGTGATTGTCCGTTAGTAATGAGAAAGAAGGCTTGTAAGTCTGCTATCAAGACTAAAGAAAGGACTGAAAATAAGGTAGTAACGTCTAAAGCAGTTAATAATGAAGATTTATGAATTTCTAAGAAAGGTTACTGAAATTGAATTGTCACAAGTCAAATATGTATTCGGTGACTGGGATTTAGCTTTAGAGGAATACGTCAATAAATGTGAAAGGCATCGTGCGCCCAATGTAATGGCATTATTAAAACTGTCATCTACATTGGGCGAACTTGTTGATTTATATAGAGGTCTTGAACTTAAGAGATATCCCATTCCAGAAGCCGAGCTAGAGGCTAAGAAACAACGATATGACACTTTAATGGAATATTGTTTATGTGGCAATGGAGGACATTTATCTATGTTTGAGAGAATAACTAACGGTTCTAGAATGGAACAGAGATTAAACTTTATTTACGAAATGCAATTAATGGCTAATGCTATACAAGGTAAAGATGTTGGCAGAAGGAAACTCCTTCGTAACTTCAGAGAAGGGAAATTCCATGACTCCTCTAATCAAATCGGGACAAAAGCATGTCTTAAGTCCAGTAACCCTAGATAAAGTAGAAGTGGGAGATATTGTCTTTTGTAAAGTTAAAGGGAGGTATTATACTCACTTAGTTAGAGCTAAGGGAGATAGAGGAGTCCTTATAGGCAACAATCATGGTAAGATTAATGGATGGACTAAATCCGTGTTTGGCAAAGTGACTAAAATATTGTAATATGAAAGAGCTATTAAAGAATTGGATACTGAAACTAACGTGTCGGCATAATTGGAAGGAACTAAAGCACATGAATGTATACATGAATGATGAAGAAATTCCTTATTCCCATGTATACCTTTTGGTATGCACTAAGTGTGGTAAGTTTAAGCAAGTGAAAATGAAACCAGGCTAGAGACTGGATTATAATTAACTCTGGCGATGAAGACTAAAGCAGAGTCTAGCATATGGAATAAGATGTGCTCCGAAGTACAAGGAGTGGGGTGGTTGCAGCATACCTCTTTAGGGACATAAGTCTTAATCACTGCTCCAACGCCATTAACAATCGTTTTGATCGGGTCCACAGTACATGTAGTGGCAGGGGTTCGAATCCTCTGATGGCGACATCCCTTAAGTCTTGTAACTAAATAACTCTTATGATAATAGGTAAGAAAGTGAATAAGATTACTAGTTCTTCTCTGGCAGATGATGAGAAAGCAGCTAAAGAACAAGAGATTATCTTATTACAAACTGAGACAGCTAATCTTAGCGAAGTCTCTAATAAAGCAACTTTCATGGCCGATAAGATTGGAAGTTTACTTCAATAATCAAATGGGTAAATTAATAGACATTAAAGACATCGAATTTGAATTAGACGAGTTTCTTAATGCTGAGTCTTTCTTAGATTTAGCTAAAGGAGACATAACTAGAGCCTTTGCATTAGGATATCTTAGAGATGAGTTACAAGAACCTCTTCATGCAGCTATAGATGCTGGTGATAAGGGTTTGCGACTATCTAAGTCATTTGATATGGCTATACAGAAAGTTAGACCTTATGTAAATGATATGACTAAGATATCTGATGAAGAAATGTCTAAGGATGATTTCTCATTGATGGAAGTATGTAATGCTGTATTAGATCAGCTTACATATGAAGAGCCTGAGGATGAACTGTATGTTGCATTCGTATTAGGAATGTGGACATTACATTTACTTCACAAAGCAACAGAAGCTGAAACAGATTCCGACGAAGATTTTGTTGAAGATCCTACAGCTGGTGCATAAGTATACAATATTTACTGATGGAGCATACTCTCCTGCTAGAAATCAAGGTGGAATAGGATTCGTTATCGTGGAAGATGGAAAGGAAGTATTCTCCTACAGTAAAATGTATGTAAATAGTACTAATCAAAGAATGGAACTAATGGCAGTTATAGTCGCATTAGAATCCATTAAAACTAGCTCAGAAGTCATTATAGTTACTGATTCCATGTATATAGTAGGTACTCTTACTAAGAACTGGAAAAGGAAAGCTAATACTGACTTATGGGCTAGACTTGATAGGGCTATTGAACGTCATAAGCTTATAGACGTGAGATGGGTCAAAGGACATAATGGTTCTGAGTATAATGAGAAAGCTGATAAGCTTGCTTATAATGCTAGCAATGAATTAAACTTAAATATGTATGAAATACAAGAAGAAACAACAACGTCTTAGAGACTGTCAAGCATGGTGGGATAAGCAGTCTGATACATTCAAAAGGGTTACTACAAGACCAGGTTCTATTAAAAAGAAAGCATAAAGATTATGGACACACAAATTGGTACTAGACCCCAAATAGGAGCTCTAGAGATTCATCAAGCTTATATATTAGCTAGCTTAAACTGGTTGCAACAAACCAGAAGCTTAGAGATGAATCATGTTGCAATTGAGAAAGCTGAGAAAGCTAAGTTACTAGGATTTGATCACTCTTTAGTTATTACAGATGCTGAGAAGTATATGAATAACTTAGAGACTTTTAAATGCTATAACTTCTTCTCGCAGAACTTCCCTGGATGCATTATACTCAAAGAGGAAGATTTTATTAATCTGAATGTTAAGTATGGATTGGTATCCGGGCCACTATCGTATTATAAAGGTGATATACCAGAAGATAATCTGGATGAAATCTTGGCTACTAAGACTACACTAGACTCGTTAACGGATAATAAATACTCTAATCGTGATAATGCTCTTATTACTAACGTAAAAGTCAATGTCAGAAGGAGTAGTATTTCAAATCCATACTCTCACTATAACTTTTATCGTGAAGAGCCTGTTTCCGAAGGTCTAATATTCTTACAATACCACAAGAAAGAACTTCTAGCGTATCCATTTGCCAAGTATTGGAATGGAAGAACTGAGGGAGTAACTATGTCTCATACTGCCTGTAAATCTACAGACTTATTTATAGCTGCACCAGTAGACGATATGCAACAACTGGTATCTTTTACTGAAACTGAGATAAGAGTAATACCACGAAGTATTGATCCGTTTGTATTCCAAGTGACCCCAATAGGTGTTGTTATCTATTCTAAATGGGGAGAAGAAGCCAGTGATGCTATCTTTGATAATGTAAAGCCTTTATAAAATTTAATTATCGTGGAATTTATTGATTTTAACGAGCAGTTTATGAAGAATTGGCTAAAGAGCTTGAAGCATTGTCTTGAGTTATGAATTCTGAGAGAGAAGTGGCAAAAGGTAAATAGTGCAGAGACCAAAGAACAGTTATTTGAAGCTGTAGATTTTATTTGCGCTGATGGACTAATTGGTACTACTGGTAAATCATTTACTGCCGACAAATTGAAGAGAAGCATTAATGTAGCCATAACTGGAAGGTTTAATGCCAATGTTGTTACACGTAGATACGGTTTAAGGCAGCAAGTATTGTACTTAATGTACTATGGTATAGAATAATTATAATAGAGGGGATGTAGGCTTAAAAGCGGCCATCATTTAAAGAGTTGCGAGTAGGTTTCTATTGAAGTATAATTAGGCAGCATCCTTACTGATAGCCTCGAATCAAGAATGTAATAATGTCGTTTAGAATACTCATGTTGAAACTGCCTATATAGACGGAGGAAGGTAAACGAGATAAGAGTGAAACTCAGTCAGAGCATTTGGCGTAACAGCACACCCTCTATTCTTTAGTCTTATAGTTTAACGGATAGAATACCATACTACGGATATGGAGGTTTCAGTTCGATTCTGAATAAGACTACTAATTTAATAAATATGATAGATATTTTAA
>ULRZ01048405.1_pt1 | contig 10442 bp, 10 predicted proteins | sample 1955861 | NCBI WGS metagenome assembly ULRZ01 (sample SAMEA4835694, study PRJEB28245) | human gut metagenome | biome: gut microbiome; material: fecal sample | place: Denmark | collected 2008 | reverse complement strand
AAATCGTTTAAGGTTTGTTAGTACATTTATCACTACACGGAATAAGATTTACCCATGAAATAACTTAAGTTTATTAAATAATCCGTATTTTGCTTCGCCGCATTTCTCCCATAGAAAAACGACCAATTTATTCTAAGCTCAGAGAAAAGTAGCAGGTGAACGTTCCCCGTTTATAGTTTTACATGAATGGGTGCGCTTTCGTTTTGCCAATTTCCTGAATGTTGAAATGCAAAAGCGGAGCGCACTTTTTAATTCATTAAAACTAAGAACGTTATGATGACAGACGATGTCTTGCAATCGAAAACGATTGCTTTCCTCCGCTTTCCATTGATTGTGGGGGTAGTGTTGATTCATTCCACTTTCAGCAAGCTGATGATTGGAGGTGAAATGCAAGTAGAAACGGGTGCCTATCCGGTTTATGAGGCAATAAGCTATTTCCTCTCGCAAATTCTTTCGCGCATTGCAGTCCCGTTGTTTTTCTTCTTTTCGGGCTTCCTGTTCTTTTTCAAGACAGAAGGCTTTACCGGCAAGGTCTATTGGAGTAAAATCAAGAAGCGTGCCCGTACCATCCTGCTTCCATATTTGATTTGGAACTTGGTGGTAATTGGGTTTCATTTTTGCGCACAGACATTTGTGCCCGATTTGATGTCCGACCGAAACAAACCTGTGTGCGAATATCTTTGGAGTGACTGGCTTTGGGCGTTTTGGGATACCAGCCGCATCAGTCCTGCCGTAGACGGCACCATGCCCACAAACTATCCCTTGTGGTTTATCCGCGACCTGATAATTGTCATGCTTTTCTCTCCCCTGCTTTATTTCCTGACGAAAAAGCTGAAACACTATTTCGTATTGCTTTTAGGCCTTTTGTGGATAGCGGGCTGGTGGATTCATTGGACAGGCTTTAGCCCCGATGCCTTTTTCTTCTTCTCGGCAGGAACCTACTTCGGCATCTATAAAAAGAATTTCGTGAAACCGGTCAAATCATGGTTGCTCCCATTAACACTTGCATATCTGATATTTGCCGGCATAGAACTCTGTTTTCGTAGAGAAGTATGGATGCCCTATTGGCACAAAGCCGGCATCTTAATAGGAATGGCATTTGCCATCAGCCTGTGCGCCCGCTTCATCGAAAACGGAAACTGGAAGGCAAGCACGTTTCTTGCCGGAAGCAGTTTTTTCATTTATGCGTATCATGCCTTACCCCTATCATTTGTCATCAAAGTCCTCTTCAAGCTGTTCCATCCACACTCGAACATGGCATTAATAGGGGCATACCTGCTGTGCCCTGCCATTACTATCTTAATAGGATTGGGTATCTATGCACTTTTAAAACGATTCCTTCCTCGTTTTACCGCTATCATCACCGGAGGACGATAAAAAGAAAAGCAAACAGCCCCTGTAGGCAAATTGGGTAAAATGAAGGCATTCATATTTTTAGTTACATATAAGTTCATCTGGTGTAAGATTATTAATCTTCAAGCTGCAAGATTATTAATCTTACAAGCGGAAGATTATTAATCTTACACCAGACGAAGCTATATTTAATTTTACGATTTGACAATTTACTATCTACTATTTAAGCATTAAATCGTACTTCGTAAATCGAAAAAATAGTAAATCAAAAGAATCTGCGAAAATCTGTGTTGCTAATAATATCAATTCTGTACACCTTTGATTTACCGCAAAGGCTTCAGCTTGACAATCTCCCCCAGTTCGGGAACAATGACGGGCATGTTACGCTTCTTTGCTTCCGCCTTAAACACATGGGGAGGGTCGAACAAAGGTTCGTCCGAGAGGTCGAACGTACCGTAATGCATCGGGATAGTCATGCAGGCATGCATCTCGGCAGAAGCCGTCAACGCATCGTACGGAGAGATGTGGTTCGGTTTCATAAACCAGCGAGGCTTGTAGGCACCGATGCCGATCATGCAATAATCGATATGCGGAAACATGTCGGGCAATTCTTGAAAATGTTGCGCATAACCGGTATCTCCACTGTTGTAAATAGTAATTCCGCCCGCTTCTATCATAAAAGACCCCCAAAGCCTCATTCCCCCATCATTCACGCCCCGTTTGCTCCAATGCTGGGCAGGCAGGAAGGTGAGCCGCACCCCGTCTGCCTCATATTGCTGATACCAGGCGGCTTCTATCACTTCCATTGCCGGAAACCAACTCTGAATCAACGTACCTGTATTAATGCCGCAAAACAACTTCATCTGCGGATTATCGGCAAACAGGCGTGCCACACTCGGCTTGTCCAAATGGTCGAAATGGTCGTGACTGATAAGCAAATAGTCGATGTCCTTAAAAACAGATACATTGGCGGGGAACGGACTCCGGCGTTTCACGAAAGGAATGCTTCCATACACCGGGTCTATCATAAACCGCTTGCCTCCCAACTGGAGAAAGAAAGAATTATGCCCCAGCCAAATCAACGAATTGCCCACTACGGTGTCCAGCGAACGAAGGAAATGCACTTTCGGATCCCATTTGATGGTGCGTTTTTCTTTCCGTTGCGGATTGGGAGACAGGCGCCATTTCAATACACTCCCCATCCCCGGCCGCCAACGGTGCTGGCGGTTAAAAAACTTTCCCCCTGCTGTAGGATTGCCACGCCAATGTGGATTGACCGTGCGCAACCGCTCGTTTCTGCGAAATGAAATGCGCTCTCCCATAAGCCTTTTAGTAATGAAGAATGAAAAATTAAGAAACAACGTTCGGCGTAAGCCAATGAAGAACAACGTACTTCATCCACATCTTATTTTTCCAACAAGTCTTTCAAAAATGCGTCCAGTTCCTCATCCAGTCCTTTCAGCAATTCATCGTTTAAGAACAAGGTTTCATTGTCATCCATCAGCAACAGGTCTGCTACAGTCTCCTTCTCGTCATCCACCAGCACAAACGAATACGGCTTCATCAGCGAAAGCTTGTCCAGCAATCCCTGTTCCTTCAATGCCGTCACTTCAGCACGAAGCAGAGGTTCTATTTCCATATAGAAATCGTCTCCTTCATAATTCACCCATTCGGCAATGACCGTACGTGCCAGCACGTTTTCATCATCGTCCAAAATAATCAATTCACCGCTATCCTGATTTGGAAGCAAATGAATATCCGTCAAGACCGACTCCTCACCGGCACTTGCATATCTTTTAAGCGCTTCTTCCAATACAGAAGCAATGGCTGCATGCGATTGTTCACTAATATCCATTCTATTCTCTTTTAATTCTCGACCAAATGTACAAAAAAAATCGGTTTTGCCAATATTATTCCGGCAAATTGTTTCCAAACCGTCTCATCTGAATCTGCAAATGCGGGAAACCGGCTCTTCTTTCCTCCAATTTCAAGGCAAGATATTTATAAATCCTGTCTTCGTCCGAACCGGGTTCCACCCGTTTCCCGGCTTCATCCAACCACTTCCGGGCTGCATCCAAATCGCCTGTCATCTCTGATGCCAATGCCAGATTCAATGCGGCACGCGCCTTTACCTTCCCCGATTTACGATGCTCGTAAAGAGAAAGCCATAGCGCTTTTGCCCCTTCCCAATCACCTTCCTTTACATATACAGCCGCATCACGCATCTCTACACAGCCTCCTGTAAAATATGCCCGCTCTGTATGCTCCCAATAAGGCACTACCTGATGCGCCAACACCTCTGCGGAAAAAGCCGCCGTATACTTCACTAACTCTTTATCCGAAGGCATACGGTCCAGATCCCACTCCAAGCTATCCATAGGGGCTATGACCTGAAGAGGACGTTCACGCGTCGGCGAATAAATGCTGACCACCGGAGTCACCCGCGTCACTACTACAGGCCATGGCTCCATCAAGCCCGGATAAATGATGTTTTTCTTTTCATTCTGAAGAAAGACACGGTCTAACGAGAACAACACATCTACGCCCAAATCCTGCGCCAACCGGATTACGTCTTCATGAGGCAGAGAACGTATCCCGGCATCCGAAACCTGTTCTTCATTCAATGCCGAATCGCAGATGACCACTTGATTAAAATACTTCGAATCAGCCAACGCACCCGCAAAAGCTTCTGCCGTCTGTTTCCCGTCACCGTCTAAATTCCCTAACGTGGCAAGATTGCCTTTTGCCTCTGGTATAGAAGGCATATTATTGACTACAGCCACATTTTTCACCTGCTCGGGCATACTGAACTTCGCCGGGCAAAGCTGGTCGAACGATATCGTCTGCACCGAAACGCACGAAACAAATCCCCATGCCGCCAGCAATACAACTAAAATACGTATCTTCATATTATAACCTTTTCTAAGTCTGTACGAAGCAAAGATAAAGAGAAAAAGTGAAAGTATATTCATTCTGACTCAAATTATCACATTTTTCATTCTTACTCTATTATTTTTATATTACTTTTGTCCTCACTGATTTAAGAAACAACAGATATGAACAAGAAAATTTTAAGCATGCTCTTCCTTCTGATAGGAAGCAGCACATGGATAAGCTGCTCGGACGAAGAAGAATCCGTAAGGCAACCCGACCGGCAGGAAGCCATCAGTACAGAAACGTATTATGCCAATACGTTCGGCAAAGACATTATGAGCACGTATTATTATTGGAATGAGGATATCGCTTTGGACCTGTTGCTATGGAACATTGAAACCAACGGAGACCCCATCGGAACCGTAGACCGCATACGGTATCACGAAGGCGAGAAATACATCGATAAGTGGACCATGATGACGGACGATATGGATTCGTTTACAAGCAGCGTTGACGGCGTATCTACCACCTACGGCTGGAATCTTACGGTTTATCCGCTTAGTGAAGACAGCAACCAATGCATCGGAGTGGTCAATTACGTGTCAGCCGGAAGCCCTGCAGAGAAAGCCGGACTGAAACGCGGCGACATCCTGCTTACGCTAAACGGAGAAGACATCACCACCGACAATTATACCGATTTATATTACAGCACTACCCTAGCCTCCTCGCTCGCTTCTTACAACGAAGAGACAAACACCATTCAGGCATCGGGCAAGGAAGTGGAACTGAGTGCGGTCACAATGTACGAAGACCCTGTATTGTGTGACACAGTATATGAATTCAATGGGAAGAAAGTTGGCTATCTTGCCTATACCAGCTTCGACCTGAACGCTATCCCCAAGTTGATCGAAATCGGGAAAAAGTTCAAAAGCGAAGGCATCAAAGAACTGATACTTGACCTTCGCTACAATGGAGGCGGCTACGTGATTACCGAAAATGTATTGGCATCGATGTTTGCCCCGGAAGCGAATGTCAAAGCGAGAGATGTATTTGAAAAAGAAGTATACAATGACATACTGACCGAAGTCTACCGGCAAGAAGGCATCAGCCTGGAAACTCCCTTTATGACCGAATATGATTACGATGCCATCGACCTGCATGTGAGCACGAAAGACGCCAATATCGGGCTGGAACGGATATACGGCATCATTTCCGAAAACACAGCATCCGCATCCGAGGCCTTGCTCGGCGGATTGATGCCCTACATGGACGTACAACTGATTGGCGAGGCATCGTATGGAAAATATTGCACCGGACTGATGCTGAGCGGAGAAGACACATATACAGATTGTCCGGAAGAAATCAAGAACTGGGGAATATATGTCATGGTCAGCATTTACCAGAATGCCGCAGGAGAAACCCCTTGCATGCCCGATGGCATGCAACCCGATATAGAAGCAGAAGACAACCCCATGCTGCCCTATCCATTGGGAGACGTAAACGAGCCGATGCTCCGGGAAGCCCTTACGCAAGCAGGCAGGCAATATGAGGAAAAAGACGTAAAAAGCCGCAGCCTATCCCCATTGTACCCACGCATGGAGGTTCCGCAAAAAGCCGTATTCGGCAAACGCATCCTGTTGCCTTCGGCTTCTTTGAGAACCAATAAAACATTTCAATAAAGAAAAACAGTTGGATATGGACTTGAAAAGCAATAAAGAAGAATTCATCGAATTGTTACGGTCGACCCACCGTGACGGAGTAGAAGATTTGATAAAAGGATTGGAAGATATGGGATTCTTCACCGCACCGGCATCTGCCAATCATCATCTGAATACCGAAGGCGGACTGGTCCGGCACTCGCTTAACACCTGCAAAGCCGCACTCATGGTATGGGAAGGTATGAAAACACTGGAACCCGGCTTGGAAAAAGAAGTCGGGGAAGACAACGTAATCATTGCCAGCCTCTTGCATGATGTATGCAAAAGCGATATCTACATACGTTCCGTCAAAAAAACCAAGAATGCGCTGGGCATTTGGGAAGATACCGAAGGATACAAAGTATCATACAAGGGTTTTCCGATGGGGCATGGCGAAAAGTCGGTTATCCTTTTGCTTTGCAACGGATTGGAGATGAGCGATGACGAGATGCTTGCTATCCGTTGGCACATGGGAGCTTTCGGCATCAACATGAACAGCTTCGAAGACCAGCGTTGTTACGACACCTCCAAAAAACTTTACCCCTTGGTTTCGATTATCCAGGCGGCCGATAACTTAGCCGCAAGCATTATGGAACGCACCGGGAAAGAGCTGGACGAACTTTGATTTTTCACCTCAAAGAGCAAATAAGAATAAAAACACAGAGACGCAGAGACACAGAGTTTTTTTAAATTCCTGACTAAAAAAATATTCCTCTGTGCCTCTGCGTCTCTGTGTTCAATACTTTATTATAGTCCCTCACACTCCTGAAGCCACAGAGCCGCACTGGCATCGCTCGGCATACGCCAGTCGCCACGGGGACTTAACGATACCGACCCCACTTTAGGACCATCGGGCAAACAGGAACGCTTGAATTGCTGGCTGAAGAAACGCCGGAAGAAATTGGCCAGCCATTTCTTAATGGTAGCATCATCATAGTTTCCGCGAAAAGCCAGGCACGTCAGGTAATAAATCTTTTCGGGACGGAAACCGAAGCGCAAGAAATAATACAAGAAAAAGTCATGCAACTCGTAAGGTCCGACTAAGTCTTCCGTTTTCTGCTTGATATTACCGTTTTCATCAGCCGGAATCAATTCCGGACTGATCGGCGTGTCAATAATGTCCAATAAAGTCGTCCGCGAATCAGCGTCTACACCGGTTTCGGCTACCCAATTCACCAAATAACGCACCAATGTTTTCGGAATGCTGGCATTCACGCCATACATCGACATGTGGTCACCGTTGTATGTAGCCCATCCCAACGCCAGTTCCGACAAGTCACCCGTACCGATAACCAACCCTCCTATCTTATTGGCATAATCCATCAGTATCTGCGTACGTTCGCGCGCCTGACTGTTTTCGTAGGTCACATCATGCACATCCGCATCCTGGCCGATATCCTCAAAATGCTGGAGGCATGCTTCACGGATACTGATTTCACGCGATGTTACCCCCAACGAACGCATCAGCTCGACCGCATTGCGATGCGTGCGCCCCGTAGTACCGAATCCGGGCATCGTTATGCCCACGATCCCCTTGCGGGACAAGCCCAATTTATCAAAGGTTTTCACACAAACCAATAAAGCCAAGGTCGAATCCAGCCCCCCCGAAATGCCTACAACAACCGTCTTGCATCCGGTATGCACCAGACGTTTTGCCAGACCGGCAACCTGAATCGAGAAAATCTCCTCGCAACGCTCGTCCAAAAGCTTACCTCCGGCAGGCACAAACGGATGGGGCTCTATCTTACGGGTCAAGGAAAGCTCTTTCTCCGGCACGCGTTCCGTCTGAATCACCTTCAGCGTACCAGCGCCCGCCTGACGCACACTCGAAGCAAATGTGGTATTCACTAAGCGTTCGCTACGCAGACGCTCCACATCTATTTCGCTTATCACCAGCTGCTTGTCGAAAGAAAAGCGCTCGGATGCCGCCAAAAGCGTGCCATTCTCATAAATCAATGCATTGCCTGCAAAAACCACATCGGTAGTCGACTCGCCGAAACCCGAAGAAGCAAACACATAACCCGACAAGCAACGTGCAGACTGCTGTGCCAACAACGAACGCAAATACTGATGCTTGCTGATATTCTCTGTATCGGCAGATAAATTAAAAATAATTTCAGCACCTTTCAGAGCCAAAGCCGAACTCGGAGGAACAGGCGCCCACACGTCTTCACAAAGCTCTATGCCGAAACGCATTTCGGATGATTCGAACAACAGATTAGCGCCAACCGGAGCAAGCTGGCCGCACAAACGGACAACCTTTTCATCCGGATAAGTAAAGGCTGAAGCAAACCAACGGTGCTCATAAAACTCTTTATAATTAGGCAAATACGTTTTAGGAACTATACCCAATATCTTTCCTTTCTGAATCACTACCGCACAATTCATCAATACAGACTCCACACGTACAGGCATTCCCATGATAGAAATAATATCCAACTGGCGCGTATTGTTCAGCACGCGCATCAAAGCCATCTCTGCCTGTTCCAGCAACAAGGCTTGTCCGAACAAATCACCGCACGAATATCCCGTAAGGTTCAACTCCGGAAAAACAATCACTTGCACGCCACTTCCTTCAGCCCGCGCTATCAGGCTTTCAGCCTGTTCCGCATTATACTGGCAGTCGGCTACCTTGACCAAAGGAACAGCAGCCGCTACCTTTACAAAACCATATTTCATAAGGGTATCATTTAATGTCTAACTTACAACTTACAAGTTACAACGTACAAAGATAATATAAAAAAGGAGTAACAGCTAACCCTATTGAAAAAAAGTAAAAAAAGCAATCCATGTTTTGCAAATAAAGAAAATATATCTATCTTTGCCTCAAATTTAAAATTGTAACAATTACAAATAAGAAAAAAATGACTGCTTACGAATATCTGCTCAATTATCACATCAAGCCATCCGTACAGCGCATTGCCATTATGGATTACTTGTTGAAGCACCATACTCATCCGTGCATCGATGAAATCTATGTGGCATTGTGTACAGATATTCCTACCCTATCAAAGACAACAGTCTACAATACGCTCAAGCTTTTTGTAGAGCATGGAGCTGCACGGATGCTGACGATTGACGAACGCAATGCCTGCTTCGATGGAGACACCTCGGTACATGCACACTTTCAATGCAAAATATGCGGAAAGATAACCGACGTCCCTTTCCATCATCCGGAAGAATCGGAAGACATGAAGCATTTGCGCGAAAACGGGTATCAAATCGATGAAATACACCGCTATTATAAAGGCGTATGTCCGAATTGCATACCGTCGAACAAGAATTAAAGCTGCCTTAAAAGCAGAATGTATTAACTAAATAACTAACTCATTTAAAATCATTGGAATTATGAAAAAATTTATTTGTACTGTATGTGGTTACATCTATGAAGGTGAAACAGCTCCCGAAAAATGCCCTTTGTGTAAAGCTCCCGCTTCAAAGTTCAAAGAAATGGAAGAAGACAACAACGGACTGACTTTCGTTGACGAACACGTTATCGGCGTAGCAAAAGGTTGCGACGAAGAAATGATTAAAGACCTGAACAACCACTTCATGGGCGAATGCACCGAAGTAGGCATGTACTTGGCTATGAGCCGTCAGGCAGACCGCGAAGGCTATCCCGAAGTTGCTGAAGCTTTCAAACGCTACGCTTGGGAAGAAGCAGAACACGCCGCGAAGTTTGCAGAACTGTTGGGCGACTGTGTTTGGGATACCAAGACCAATCTGGAAAAACGCATGAACGCCGAAGCTGGTGCTTGCGAAGACAAGAAACGCATCGCTACCCGTGCTAAACAACTGAACCTGGACGCTATCCACGATACAGTTCACGAAATGGCTAAAGACGAAGCCCGCCACGGAAAAGGTTTCGAAGGCCTGTACAACAGATATTTCAAGAAATAATCAACAGCTTGATAGGTTAAGGAAAAGCGCCGGCAAATTGCCGGCGCTTTTTATTTTTCCGTAAATGATTCCGCAAACAGCCCGTGTAGGGGCGTATCACATACGCCCGAATGCGCCAACTAATCCACAAGGACGTTTCCATTGTCAATTGTTTGTCACGCCGGATTTGCAAATCCGACGTAACTGAGGAATCAAATTTGCAATCTGAACCGTTTTCGTGGATGATGCGGATTACAAATCCGCGCACGTGATGTACGTCGGATTACAAAATCCGGCGTGACAAATATTCAGCTGTTTTGAGAAACTGTTTTGAATTTATCGTGCAATGATTTGGAATGAGTTTTTGAGGCATTTTGCTTCTGTGATGAGGAAGATAGCGGGCTATCTGACGAAGAACAGGAGCGAAAAGGACCAAAAATCGCCCAAAGCACACACGAAAAAGGATACATCAAGCCAAGAAAAACTTTTTTGGAGAAATTCAATACAGCTTCTCAAATTTCATTCATTGTATTATCAATTGTCAATCGAGTAGGAGGTAAACACTAATCATAGGTGTTTATCTCCTATTTTCATGTTTACCGACCTCTCACACCACCGTACGTGCCGTTCGGCATACGG
>ULRZ01042035.1_pt1 | contig 10593 bp, 9 predicted proteins | sample 1955861 | NCBI WGS metagenome assembly ULRZ01 (sample SAMEA4835694, study PRJEB28245) | human gut metagenome | biome: gut microbiome; material: fecal sample | place: Denmark | collected 2008 | reverse complement strand
ACATCAAGAATTTTTCGCAAACCAATTTTGTTTTACTATAATTATCCTTGTTACGCCGGATTTGTAATCCGGCGTAATTGAAGGCTCGGATTTGCAATCCGAAACCGTGGTGATGATGCGGATTGCAAATCCGCACATGGGTTACACTGGATTACAAATCCAGCGTGACAGGGCTCCGCATTTAGTTGGCAAGGAGCTATTCATTATTAATTATTCATTGTTAATTGTTAACTTATTTGTATTTCTCCAACAGCCCGTCTGCTACTTCATCTCCCAAATCTTTCGCTTTTTGCAGATTGGCTATGACTTTTTCTTTTTCCTTGTTCTGGATTTGGCTATAGCCTAACATGCGGTAGGCGGGGGCGTTTTCAGGGTCCATTTCAACGGCGCGTGTCAAGGCTTTGATGGCTTCGTCCACTTGATTGACGCGCAGGTGTACGCTTCCTTTTTCTATCCAGTAGGTTACGTCGTTGGGGTCAAGCTCGACGGCTTTGTTGATATCGTTGATGGCTTGCTGGTACATGCGGCATTTCAGTTCGGCTTGTGAACGGATGAGGTAAAACTCTGCAGAGGTCTGTCCTAACATGGCGTCGTAGAATTCGTTATAGTCATTTACGGCTCCTCGGAAGTCCTCGTTGTCCGCTTTGACGCGTGCGCGTTCGTACAGGTAGGGGGCTGCATCTTTTCCATAGGGCTTGGCATAACGCGCCACGGCACTGTCGAGCAATGCGATGACTTCTTTTCGGTCGGCACCTTCACTCAGCTCTTTGGCTTTAGCCGCCGCATAGAATGTTGCCGCCGATGCCAGGTTGCTTTTGTTCACCGCTTCGTAGGCGGTATAGGCTTCGGCATATTTCTGCATGGCAAAATAAATGTCTCCCTGCAACTGATAATAAATGGGTTCTGCGGCGGTTTCCAGCGCCTGGCTGATTTCGTCCAGCGCACGTTCGAAGGTCCAGTCGGCGTACGGCTGCTTGTTTTCCGAGTTCATTTGATAGGAGTAAATGAATTTGGCGATATTGTAGTGTGCGTCATCTTTTTTTTCGGCTACATCCAGCAGGGTGTTCAGGTCTTGTGCAGCCAGCGCATTGTGGCTTTCGTCTCCGAATGTGCTGTAGCACGTGGCGCGGCGCAGGTAGCCTTCTGTATTTTTGGGATAGGTAGTGATAAAGTCGTTTAATAACTCCAGGTAGCGGCCGCGTTCGTACACGCTCGAAGCCATATACAGGTAAACCAGTGCCTGTGATTCGTCTTCGGGCAATCCTTTTTTGATGCCGATTGAGTTGAGCGTCATGTCGTTGGCAGACAGGGCACTGATGTTTAAATCGGTCAGGTAACGGATGCCGATGGCGTAACTTTCCTTGCTTTCCGGACCGCTGTTTTTCTGCATCATGCCCACTACTTGCCCTGCTTCGTTCATGATGGGGCAGCTGACCGTTTTTTCGGTAGTTTGCATGGCAAGTGTATAATAATAGGTTTGGGTGCCGATGGTGTCTACTTTCGCTACCGTGCCGGTTTGCCCTTTGGATTCTTTTTGTGTGGAGTAGGGGAGTAAATATACGGTCTGCCCGATAGCCGGAGCCGTGGGGGCAGGCTGGAGCGCTTCGGCTTTTTTATCAAAGTCCGCCTTGAACTTTACGACATCATACATGTCGTTGGCTCCCATCATGTATTTTACCGGCAGTTCTTTCCCGTCGGCTGTAATGATAACTGCCCGTTCTGCTCCTTTGAAGAGCGAATAATCGGATACGGCAGTTCCTGTTTCATCGATGTAAAATCCGTTCCCTGTATTTAATATCTGATTGTCTTTTGTATAAGTGACAATGGAGAATACTGCCTTTCTTGCTTTGTCTGCCCATTTGGGAAGTTCTTGTGCAAGAAGCGTAGAGAAAGGCGTTATGCATAATAAAATGGCGATTATTTTTTTCATGTCTGTTATGTTTTTAGAATCCTCGTTGTTCGATGGCTTTATAAATCAGGATACCTGCGGCTACGGATACGTTTAGTGACTCGATGGTGCCGAAGAGCGGAATCTTAATCCATTCGTCACAAAGCGCCAGATGCTCGTAGGGAACGCCGGTGTCTTCGGCTCCCATGATGATGCATGTGGGCGAATGGTAATCGGCTTTCGTATAGTCGTAATCTCCTTTTTCGGTGGCCGCGATAATCTTGAATCCGCTTTCTTTCAAGAAACGGATGGTGCTGAGGATATTGTTTTCCCGGCATACGGGAAGGGAAAGCAGGGCACCTGCCGAAGTCTTGACGGCATCGGCATTTACGCTGACGCTGTTCTTCGAAGGAATGATGATTGCATCTACGCCGGCACATTCGCAGGTACGGGCTATGGCGCCGAAATTACGTACATCCGTTATGCCGTCGAGCAGGATGAATAAGGGGTTCTTGCCTTGCTCGAAAAGGAACGGCACGAGGTCTTCGGTCCGCTGGTACGTAATGGGTGAGATAAAAGCCACTACCCCTTGATGGTTTTTGCGGGTTATGCGGTCAATGCGTTCTACCGGTACCCGCTGGACCGGGATAAACGACTGTTTTAATGCCGCGAACAGTTCTTTTGCCAGCTCGCTTTGCATGTCTTTTTTTATCAAGACCTTATCTATTTCTTTTCCTGCTTCTATGGCTTCGATAACGGCTCGTATTCCGAATATCATTTCGTTTTTTTCTATCATAAGTATGTTGCTTTAGTTCTTTATTTTCAAGTTCTGATTAGGTGCTTACAGGCTGAGCAACGCCCGTGCGTTGTTCAATGCAGCTTCGGTCAGCGTGCTTCCGCTTAGCATGTGGGCTATTTCGTGTATCCGTTCGTCGGGTGTCAGTTTGCGGATGTAACTGTTTGTGCCGGTGTCTGTGTCTTCTTTGTACACTTTGTAGTGCGTTGTTCCCCGTGCCGCGATTTGGGGTAAATGGGTGATGCTGATAACCTGCCTGTTCTGGTTTCCCATGTCACGCATAATCAATGCCATTTTCTCTGCGATGGAACCTGATACGCCGGTATCTATTTCGTCGAAGATGATGGTGGGCAATTTGACCGCTCCGGCTATCATCGCCTTTAGCGAGAGCATGACCCGGGCTATTTCACCGCCGGAAGCGATGGACGCTACATTCTGCAGCGTGCCGTTCTTGTTGGCAGAGAACAGGAAGGTTACGTTGTCCATTCCGTTTATGTCCGGCTCTTTGCGTGACGTCAGTTCTACGGCAAAACGCACGTTGGGCATGCCTAACGGGACGAGGAGCTTCTTCATCTGCTCTTCGATGAGATGCGCCGCTCCGGTACGTAACCGGGTCAACAGGGCAGCCTGTTCCAATACCTTACTGTACAAGGTGTCTTTTTCGGCGCGAAGCCCGCTTATCCGGTCATCGAACGAGGCAATGTCGTTCAATTGCTTTTGATAGTTTTTTGCCAAATCAATCAATTCTTCTATGCTGTCTGCCCGATGCTTTTGCTGGAGGTTGTAAATCAGGTTCAGCCGCTGGTTTACGTAGTCCAGACGTTCCGGATTGAACTCTACGTCTTCTTCGGCAGAAGACAAGTCGTGCGCAATGTCTTTCAGCTCGATATAGCAGCTCTGCAGGCGTTCGCTCCATTCGGATGCCGAAGGGTAAACGGAGGATATGCCTTGTAAGGTTTGGATGCATTCCTTGGTTTGCGAAAGAATGCTGTACGAGTCTGTATTGTCTATCAACATCCCGGCACGGTAAAGTCCGGCCTTGATGTCTTCGGCATGGCTTAGCGTCTCGGCTTCCTGTTCCAGTTCGGCCTGCTCTCCATTTCTTAATCCGGCTTCTTCCAACTGTTCCAGCTGGAAGCGCAGGTAGTCTTCGTCTTGCTTGCTCTTTTCAGCTTGTCCGATAAGCGTGTCAAGCTCTTTGCACGTGTTTTTATAATCGGCATACATCTGCTTGTAGGAGGCAAGCTGCTTGTCGTCTTGCGCCAAGATGTCTAATATCGTCAATTGAAAGCCTTCCTTGTTCAAGAGCAGGTTTTGATGCTGGCTGTGTATGTCAATCAGTTTTTCGCCCAACGCTTTCATCTGTGCCAACGATGCCGGCGTATCATTGATGAAGGCACGGCTTTTTCCGTTTGCCGACACTTCGCGTCTCAATATGCATTCTTCCGGGTCATACTCCAGGTCAAGTTCGTTGAAGAAGCTTTCCAAGCCATACGAAACGATGTGGAAACGGGCTTCCACGATGCATTTGGATGCTCCGTTTTTAATCGCTTTCATCTCGGCGCGTTGTCCCAAAAGCAGTCCGATAGCTCCTAAGATAATCGATTTTCCGGCTCCGGTTTCTCCTGTAATGACGGAAAAGCCCGGCATGAAGTCGATATCCAGCTTGTCAATCAGTGCATAATTTTGTATATGAATGGATTGTAGCATACGTTTGTCCTTTATTTATTCCAGTATGGAAGCCAATTTACCGATAATGTCGTTTGCCGCTTCTTGTTTGCTTTTCAACGGATAAGGCGTGTGTCCCGATTCGTCTACGATGGTTATTTTATTGGTATCATAACGGAAGCCGGCGCCTTTATCGTTCAGTGAATTCAAAACGATAAAATCGAAATTTTTCCGTTTGCGTTTTTCCTGGGCATGGGCAAGCTCATCATGGGTTTCCAGCGCAAAGCCGATTAAACGCTGATGGGGTTGTTTCATTTGCCCCAAGGCAGCGGCAATATCGCGTGTAGGCTTCAACTTGATAAGCAGGTCGTCTTTTTCCCGCTTGATTTTGTTGGGAGCTACGGTTTCGGGTGTAAAATCGGCTACAGCTGCACATAAGATGCCAGCGTCGCAGGCCGGATAAAATTCCGTGGCAGCCTTATACATCTCTTCCGCACTCTCTACATCGATGCGCCGGATAGCCGGATGCCGGGTGCTCAGGCTCACCGGACCGCTTATCAGGATTACTTCCGCTCCGCTTTCCGCGCAACTTTCGGCTAAGGCATATCCCATTTTCCCGGAAGAATAATTGCCGATGAAGCGTACCGGGTCGATTTTTTCGTAGGTCGGGCCTGCCGTAATCAGGATTTTCTTACCTGCCAGCCTTTGGGATTGGGCAAAGAAGTTTTCCAATACTTCTACAATCTTTTCCGGTTCTTCCATCCTGCCTTTCCCTGTCAGATGGCTTGCCAGTTCTCCGGATGCCGGTTCGATGATGTGGTTTCCGTATGAACGGAGGATATTCAGGTTGTGCTGGGTGGATGGATGGGCAAACATGTCCAAGTCCATAGCCGGAGCGACAAATACCGGCGCTTTCATTGATAAGTATGTAGTGACCAGCATGTTGTCGGCTATGCCGTGTGCCATCTTGCCGATGGTAGAAGCCGTAGCGGGAGCAATGAGCATGGCGTCTGCCCATAATCCGAGGTCTACATGGCTGTGCCACGTGCCGTCCCGCTGGGCAAAGAACTCACTGATGACCGGTTTGCTGGTCAGTGCCGACAGCGTGATAGGGGTAATGAATTCTTTTCCGGCAGGAGTAATGACTATTTGCACTTCCGCGCCTTTTTTTATGAGCGCGCGGGTCAATACAGCTGCTTTATAGGCGGCAATGCTTCCTGTTATGCCTAATACGATTTTTTTCCCTTCCATGTCTTATTTTACCAATCCGCTCTCGCGTAACCTGATTTTTGTCAATACGTTTTTCGTGTTCAATGTGAAATCACCGTTCATAATCCAGCCGAAATAGCCCTGGTCGCGTTTCAAGACCTCTGCTACGGGCATTCCCTTATATTTCCCGAAGTTGAAGACTTCCACCCCGTTGTCATCGTAAACAATCCGTCCGGCAAAGTCCACGTTTTTGCTATACGTGGAATATTCAGACAAGAAAGCCACATCGTTTTGCAAGGTGTCCGGGTAACGGTCGAGTTGGGCTTTCAATACTTCATACGTGGCACGTGTATCGGCTTCGGCGGTATGTGCGTCTTCCAGGTTTTTCCCGCAATAGAATTTATAAGCTGCCGATAGCGTGCGTTGTTCCAGTTTGTGGTAAATCACCTGCACGTCGATAAATTTACGTTTGCTCAGGTCGATGTCTATGCCCGCACGCAGGAATTCTTCTACCAACACCGGTACGTCGAAGCGGTTGGAGTTGAAGCCGGCGATGTCTGCTCCTTCGATGGATTTTGCCAGTTCCTTGGCAATTTGCTTGAAGGTCGGGCAGTCTGCCACGTCTTCGTCATGGATGCCGTGAATGGCGGTAGATGTTTCCGGTATGTGCATTTCCGGATTAATCCGCATGGTCTTGCTCTCTTCGTTTCCGTTCGGATAGATTTTCAGGTAGCATATTTCTACAATGCGGTCGGTATTGATATTCGTTCCTGTGGTTTCCAAGTCAAAGAAAACCAGAGGATTCTTCAGATTCAGTTTCATGTTGTTCCTTCTTAGTAATGCATGGGATTAATATTCTCTATGGCTCAGTCGTTCAGCATCATGGGCATTAACAGCATCAATAAGTCTTCATTCTCTTCTTGCTCTTCCGGAACGATTACCCCTGCACGCGACGGGTCTGCCAGTTCGATGGTGACATTAGCGGCGGGGATATTGTTCAGAATATCGATTAAGAACGATGATTTGAATCCGATACTCATCGGATTTCCGTCGTACTGGCAAATAACGGTTTCTTCCGCCGATGTGGAGAAATCGATGTCTTGTGCGGATATCTTGATTTGATTGTCCGACAGGTTTAGTTTGATCAGGCTGCTTGCCTGGGAAGAGAATACGGAAACACGGCGCAAGGCACTGATAAGCGAAGCGCGGTCCAGAATGGCTTTATGCGGGTTGTTTTGCGGAATCACCGAATTGTAGTTCGGATAACGCCCCTCTATCAGCCGGCATATCATCTGGTAATTTTCCAACGTAAACATGGCGTTGCGGTCGTCAAAGCCGATTTGGACGTCTCCCTGTTCTTTCGGAAGCAAGTTCTTCAATAGATTGGCAGGCTTCTTGGGCAAGATAAAGGCCGCTTTCTCTGTGCCGTGTGCGGCATAGGTTTTGTTGCGTACCAGCTTATGCCCGTCTGATGCGACCAAGGTGATGTCTTCGGGCGTAATGTCGAAGTAGATGCCGTTCATTACAGGGCGAAGCTCGTCATCGGCGGTGGCGAAGATGCATCGGTTTACTCCGCTCATCAGTACCTCGGCAGGCATGGTCAGCCGTACGGCATTGGCTCCTAAGTCTTGCGGTTGGGGATATTCATTGGCATTTTGCCCCATCAGGTTATATTGTCCGTTTTGGTATTGTACGGTAATCTCCAAGGTATCTAAATTGACCTGGAAAGCCAAAGGCTGTTCCGGGATTTCTTTTAGCGCTTCCAATAGGGTACGGGATGAAACGGCAAAACGTCCGTCTCCGTCAAATTCGTTTACTTCGATAGAGGTAGACAGGGTGGTCTCATTGTCCGAAGAGGTCATAGAGAGGGTGCCGTCATGCAATTCGAGCAGAAAACAATCCAGAATAGGCAGAGAGTTCTTCGAATTGATTACACGGCTGATTGCTTGTAAATGGTTGAACAGGTTTGTGCTTGAAACGATAAATTTCATATTCGTAAATTTTGTATTTATTCTTATTTTCGCGTTATGTAATATGTAAAATCAAAACAATGCCAAAGTTACGAAAAGATTAGAGATGCATCACAAAAAGAAGTCAAAAAATTAGTTTACTTCTTCAGAAAAGCGTAATTTCGTGACCAAAATTAAAAAACTATAGATATGGAATTAGCAGGAAAAGTGATTGCCGTACTTAATCCGAAAAGCGGTACATCAAGAAATGGAAATGAATGGACGGTGCAAGAGTATGTAATCGAAACGCATGACCAATATCCGCGCCGGATGTGTTTTGACGTGTTTGGGGCGGACAAGATACAGCAGTTTAATATCCAATTGGGTGAAGAACTGAATGTTTCGTTCGATATTGACGCGCGCGAATGGCAGGGACGTTGGTTTAACAGTATCCGTGCCTGGAAGGTAGACCGGGTTAGCGCAGACCAGTCTGTCGCGCCTCAACCGGCTCCTTTCCCGCCAGTGAATGCGGCACCGGCCGCTCCGGTAGATTTTTCGGGACAAGACGAAAAAGATGACCTCCCTTTTTAAGGAAAGGGTAGGAAACGGATATAAAGGTGCGTCAGAATGGCGCACCTTTTTTTTGAGGCAGCATCTCCTATAATAAAGATGTATTACTCTGTGTCCTCTGCGGTTCAAAGGTAACGCAAGAGTAATGTCATTCTGAGCGTAAGCGAAGAATCTCGGATGCATCCACGTGGGTGTTCACGAGATTCTTCGCTTGCGCTCAGAATGACAATTCTTTTGTGGTTCGCAGATTATTTTATTTTTTATCCGCGTGAATCTGCGCTAATCTGTGTTTCCCATCTGTGTTTCCTTTTACGTTACGGCAGATTTTGCAATCCGCAACACCCGCGTAACGAAGAATTGTGCTAACTTTGCTGCGTATTATTAAAAAAACGATAAGTATGAAACAAAGATTATGGATGCTGGCGGCGGGATGCCTGTTCGCACTCGCTGCCCAATCGCAAGAGACCGTTGCGGTAAACACAGGGAACATCGTTTCGCCGGAAGTGGATACGGCGGCGCAGACAGTCACGTTCCGCCTGTTGGCACCGGCGGCAAAAGAAGTGACGGTAGAAGCCGACTATTTCGGCAAGGTGCAGAAACAAACTCCGCTGGGGGCGGTAGAGATGCCTCTCCGTCAGGCGATGACGCGCGACACAGCAGGCGTGTGGACGCTGGAGACTCCGATGCCTGCGCCCGAATTGCACATGTATTGCTTCTACGTAGACGGGTTGCGGATGGTGGATCCCAGCAACGTATATATGCTCCGCGACATAGCCACGTATACCAATTATTTTCTGGTCGACGGTGAGCTGTCTGCCAACTATTTTGTGCGCGAGGTGCCTCACGGCACGGTGTCGAAGGTGTGGTATCCCAGTCCGAAGCTGGGGATGGAGCGCCGCCGCATGACGGTCTATACTCCGGCAGGTTACGAGGACGGTACGGAGCGTTACCCTGTGCTCTACCTGCTTCACGGTGCCGGGGGCGACGAGAATGCGTGGAGCGAACTGGGGCGTGCCGTGCAGATACTCGACAACCTGATAGCGCAAGGCAAGGCGAAACCGATGATTGTGGTGATGCCGAACGGGAACGGCGGGCAGGAAGCTGCTCCGGGCGAGTACCCGAACAGCATGTACAAGCCTTCGTTTATGAATCCGAAGACGATGGAAGGTTCGTTCGAGGTGGCATTTCCCGATATCGTGTCGTATGTGGAGTCGCATTACCGCACGGTGAACGACAAGGCGCACCGTGCCATCGCGGGTCTGTCGATGGGCGGATTCCATTCGCTTTACATCTCTGCCAACTATCCCGACCTGTTCGATTATGTAGGTTTGTTTTCGGCAGCCGTCAACCGTGAGGCAAAGGGAGACAATGCTTTTGTCTATGCCGACCTTGACACGAAGCTTGCCCGCCAGTTTGCCGAGGCTCCGAAACTGTATTTCATCGCCATCGGAACTGCCGATTTCCTGTATCAGGACAATGTGGGGCTCCGCAAACGGTTCGATGCCCAGGGCTACCGTTATGAGTACATGGAAACGGACGGCGGGCATATCTGGAGCAACTGGCGCAAGTACCTGAATCATTTCTTGCCGGAGCTGTTCCGGTAGTTTTTCACCACAGATTACACAGATTTTCAATTAAAATTATTTGAATATCCGCAAACAGCCAATGTAGGGGCGTATCGCATACGCCCGGATGCGCCAACTTATCCACGTGAACGCTTTCGGGCGTATGCGATACGCCCCTACAGGTTGATTGGCAAGATGCGGGCATTCATATAAAATTATTTTAATCTGTGTAATCTGTGGTGAAAGACAACCTACACGCGGTCGGCTTCCACGTATCCGTGCATCACGGCGTAGATGGCGAGGGCGGACACCGACTTGATGCCCAGCTTTTCGGTAATGTTCTTGCGGTGCGAGATGACCGTGGTGAGGCTGATGTTGAGCCGTTCGGCTATTTCCTTGTTGATGCAGCCTTTGGTAAGGAGCACCAGCACTTCGATTTCGCGGGGCGAAAGGTCGTGCGCGGTGGCGTGCAGGGGAGGTAAGGAGTGATGCCCGTACTGGCGCAGGCGTACGATGGCTTTCAGCAGTTCGTCTTGTGCAAGGGTGCAGTTCAGCGTGGGTACGCCGTTCAGCTGCGGATGTTCCCCGTTCGAAAGCACGATGGTTTTCGGTTGCCGTTCAAGGAAGAATGCGGTATGCATGAAGTAGATTTGTGCCGACACGAAGTAGTGGGCATACATGTCGGGCGTGTCGTCTATCAGTTGTCCGAAAGACGAGAACATACGGATTACGGCATTGGGTATCAGCTCTTCGAGGATGGTCCGCAATCCGAGTGCAGCCAGCGTGTTTTGTTCGAGGATGGCAATTTCAGGTGTATGTGGCATGGTATGCGTTTTTTTCACCACAGATTACACAGATTAAATTCATTCATTTTTTCTGTGTATTCTGTGGTGAATTATTTCTAAATCTGTGTAATCTGTGGTGAAAGATGGAGGTAGGCTGCAGCAG
>ULRZ01042719.1_pt1 | contig 10649 bp, 10 predicted proteins | sample 1955861 | NCBI WGS metagenome assembly ULRZ01 (sample SAMEA4835694, study PRJEB28245) | human gut metagenome | biome: gut microbiome; material: fecal sample | place: Denmark | collected 2008 | reverse complement strand
GAGCCGATTTTCTATACCACACATCCTAATGAAGAGTCAAAGATTTTAATAATAAGCTAATATTCTGAAACTCATCTCCGGCCGTTGTCTTGTCTAATATATAGTAACTAATTATACCTAGTCCCCATATAATAAAATGTACGATATATTTTTTCACTCTTCACCCCTGTATTTTTAGAATGATCATAATAAATATTACAGCTATGATCTGACATACTATTCCTATAATATTAAATTTCCTGCTATTATGAGCTTCCAATATGTCTTTTTTTGAACTTTTCAAATTACAAAAAACAGATATTAACTGAAAAGTCAGAAATCCTATATATAATACTTTATACATTTTTATCCCTCCTCTTCTCTTTGTTTTATTTTTGCCATTCCCGTCTGCAGACAGTCCCTACTCTATGTAAAGCTTTTACATTCTCATCTGCAGAATGCAGCTCATATTTTAATAAATTATTTAATTTAAACGTTTTATTTTCATATATTCTTATACTACTCATTTCTATCCTTTTCTACTTTTGTATCTCAAGATTAAGCATAAAATTAACACTATTCCAAATAATGTACACATAATATCAACAATATAATTCTCATAAGGCATTAAAAATAATATTGCCTCCCCTAAGTACATTAACGAAATCACCAATGTATATCCTTTTTCTTTATTTTTATGAGAAAAGTAATTTTTAAATTCAATTAAGAATATACAAAATAAAATAAATATAATGTATTTTTCATTAAATAGTTTATGCTCACCTAAATATTGAATCATCTTATCCTCCAAAATGTGTAGCTCTCCATATTCACACCTACCAAAAAATAAACTAGAAGCAGAGCAGGAAAGCTTCACAGCTCATACTTGATGCTGCTGAGATTATCATGGCTGAGGCAGAGGTATAGACCACAGCATAAAAGTGGAATAACTACAACATACAACTAAAGATGGCAAATTGCCAACAACTTGTTGACGATTTGCCGTCTCTTATTTTCTTACCACTTTATAACACTGTGATACGATATTTTGCGATACTTTACGAGGTTTCTTCCGGGCAGGTCTTTGTATTCTCTTTTTTCAGCAAAGCCGCTATTTCAAACCTGCGGCTATTTCGCCAGGTAATACCCAGTACTTAGTGGCAAGCCGCCACTAACCGGGCAATGGTTGCACCCTTGTAGCCCACATATAAACCAATAATCATAAAAAGTCTCATACTTAATCTTTACTTCAATCACTTTTATACATATCATGAATCCTTAAATATTTCATGCTGCATCCCCGGAATAACTGATGCAAAACAATTCTACCTTCTCTAAAACTATTTTTCAACAAGACAACTACTAATCAGTTCTTCCAACATATCGTTGCTGGCATTTGCCGATCTGACGCTGGCAGCTATCATCTCTTCTTTTGAAACATCGGTAAAATCAATTTCAAATCTACCATTGTTCAAGCATAACTGCTCAATGTATATTCTCTGAGTCCTTCCATTACCTTCTCTAAACGGATGGATCATATTAATCTCACCCAGGTAATAGGCTAGTCTCTCGCTCATTTCTTCCTTATCGGTTATGTCAGCTAAGAAATTTTCCTTTTTCAGCTTACGATACAAATCATCAAACTGGCTTTCGATAAACTGCACCAAACAGAAAACGGTTCCTTTGGAAATATCAACCGTTCTCGTCTTGCCCGCCCAAGAATATACATCACTGAATAAATGCTTATGTATAGAACAAATATGCTCAAAAGAGAAATCTCCAGTAACACCTTGACCTACAAGTTCTGCCTGACGCACCGCTGAATAATCTCTTTCAGCCTCATGCAATGTATCTAAATCTCTTATATCCAGTTTATTCTTTAATACATTTGTTCCCGGATAACAGTACTTGGCATCCTGTTCATCCTCATAGAAATAATCATACTCTTGATCCTTCAACCTGCTTCTTGGATACTCTGTATTTCTTATTTAATTCTGAAATTGCATCTGCAGCAGAAACTTTCTTGGTTAAGACATTTCTTACTCTTTGACGACATTCTGTATCAAATGGCATGCTTTCCATTTTGAAGCTGGATTCAATACTGCTTACTCTTCTATCAACTGTCATACGCGTATCCTTTCCCCTTTCCCTTTCACAGAAAGGTATTTGTTCTTCTATAGTATACCACAAAACGCTACATCTATTATATTACAAATTTCCGTATTATGAAAAGCGAACACATAACCTTCTCCGGTGTCATTGTCATTCCAATTTACCCCCCATTGCATTTCAGGTGCTTGCCACTCAGACTTACCATTTTTCTTACCACTTTATACCACTGTGATACCACTGTGATACGATATTTTGCGATACTTTACAAGGTTTGCAAGCTAATCACTAAAGACCTTCCCGCCCTTGTAAATCAAACATTTCCGCCACTTTCTGTCATCTACTTCTCATCAACGACCTGGAAAATGAAAAACTTAAGATAATATGACTCCGGTACATTAGCTGAGTTGGCCCACAGTATCGGATGATCCGGTCCCTGTGTGCGGAACTCCACCTGGCGCAGCCTCTTGTAAGTTGCCTTTGCCGCTTCCTTGACCGTTTTTGCAAGCAGCTCCTGCGTCATGAAATGAGAGCATGAGCAGGTAGCCAGAAATCCACCATCCTTAACAAGCTTAAGTCCCTTCATGTTAATCTCGCGGTAGCCCTTTATCGCATTTTTGGTGGCCTCACGCGACTTTGTAAATGCCGGAGGATCCAGAATGACTACATCATATTTTTCACCATCTGCAGCGAGCCGTGGCAGCTCATCCAGCACATTTGCCACACGAAACTTCACTGTGTCTGAGAGATTATTTCTCTTCGCATTTTCTGTAGCCTGCTTAACCGCATACTCTGATATATCAAGTCCTGTGACCTCACTTGCGCCCGCAATTCCTGCATTGAGGGCAAATGTACCCATGTGCGTGAAGCAGTCGAGCACTCTTTTCCCCTTGCAGATACGCTGCATAGCAAGCCTGTTATACTTCTGGTCTAAGAAGAAGCCTGTTTTCTGTCCATTTTCCACATCGACCATATAGTGAACTGCGTTTTCTACTATCTCCACATTTGTGTCAAACTCGGCTCCTATAAAGCCTTTTACCTTAGGAAGGCCTTCTTTTTTGCGCTCATTTGCATCACTGCGCTCGTATACTCCACGAATATTTATTCCGTCCGCCGCCATCACTTCCTTTAACAGTTCAACGATTTTCACCTTAAACTGCTCCATTCCAAGTGCAAGGCACTCCACCACAAGCACATCAGCGTACTTGTCCACTGTAATACCCGGCAGGAAATCAGCCTCGCCAAATATCACACGACAGCAGTTTAAATCAGGTCTGCCGGTTGTACCAATGCCTGCCACACAAGCCTCACCGGCAGTGTCTGTTTCACCTGCTGCAGACACATTGTCATTTCCTCCTGCCATCACCTGCTTGCGGTAATCCCAGGCATTTTGCACTCTCATCCTGAGGAAATTGTCATCAATCAGCTGGTCTGCTTTTCTTGTCATCATTCTGATACGGATTTTTGAATTCTGGTTTATGAAGCCGCGCCCCATCGGATATCCGTCAAAATCGTGTACCACAACAATATCTCCGTTTGTAAAGGTCCCTGTGATTGTGTCTATTTCATTGTCAAAAATCCATGCGCCGCCTGCTTTTATAGTGCGCCCTTCGCCTTTTTTCAGTGTTACAATTGTATGATTTTCCATGTTTGTTCCTCTTCTAAATTACTTCATTATTCCTTGCTAAAATCTGATTATATAGTTTATCTGAAATTCTATAGCCTTTAGAAATAAGTTTATCCATTTCAGGCTTTACTAAATTTATTAACCCTTTTGTTTTTGCCAAGCTCAAAATTCCTAAAACGCCTATTGTATCAATTAAAAATTCCGATGCCATTTTTCTTGCAGCATGCTCATCGATTATTGCAAAATCAATTCCAAGCTCTTTTGCACCAACAATAACTTCAAGCTCTCCAAAATGCAATCTTCCATATAATGCCTTTACTGTATCCGCATTTTTTACTTTGTATATGATAATTTTTCCTGAATTAACACACTCTTTAATCCTTTTAATTTCATCCTGATGATTTACAGAATCTGCACATAATTCATTGAAAACAGCTTCCGGAATTATAATGCTTCCAAATAAATCCCATAATAAATATAATCTATCTATCGAAATCAAACCTATAATAGGACTGGTATTGCATATAATGTCAATTTTTTTCATCCATTATTCCCCCAATTTACTCAAAAAAACATCATCCATATCCATGTCATCCTCCTCATATTCTCCCCATGGTATACCATATACCTTAAGAATATCTATAAAATCCCATATACTTTTGCCTGTCAACTCCGCAGCTTTTTCTAAAGTAATAACTTTAGTAGTAAACAAACCTACCACCGCTGATAATGTAAGCTTATCACTTACTGTTTCGCCACCTTTTAGTATATATAAATAAGGTACTAAATCTTCTGATATTTTTATATCTATATTCTTTGAACTCATAGTCTTTCCCTCCAAATTCTAATATAATTCCAACATTACATTTCAATTATATGAAATCCCGGCAATATTTACAATACACAAATATTTCTGCAAAACATGCCGATATATATTATAATACAATTATAACATCCGACCGGTAAATGGAGATAAATATGATTACAATTAGCTTATGCATGATAGTAAAAAATGAAGAAGAGGTGCTCGAACGATGCCTGAACAGTCTCAAAGGGCTGATGGATGAAATCATCATAGTGGACACAGGCTCGACGGACAGCACAAAGGAGATAGCTGCACGGTATACGGACAAAATCTATGATTTCTCATGGTGCGATGATTTTGCTGCGGCCAGGAATTTTTCGTTTTCCAAGGCTACGCAGGAATACATATATGCACCTGATGCCGACGAGGTGCTCGACGATACCAACCGCAGGCGTTTCATGATGCTTAAGGCTGCGCTGCTGCCGGAAATTGAGATTGTCCAGATGAAATACATTACTCCAAGCAAATTCAACACAGTGCAAAATTCATCCTCAGAGTATCGCCCTAAGCTGTTCAAGAGGCTTCGCACGTTTACATGGATTAATCCGGTGCACGAAACGGTTCGTTTAGAGCCTGTAGTCTATGACAGCGATATCTGTATCCAGCATCTGCCGCAGGGCACTCACGGCAAACGTGATTTTACCATATTCAAGCGCTCCTTTGAAAAAAACGGCACCCTGCCAAAAAGTATAGCGACTATGTATGCCAAGGAGCTTTTAAAATGCGGAAGCCCCGAGGATTTTACCAATGCCCTGCCATATTTTCAGGGTGAATACCGCAACAGCCCCGACATCGAATCCACCTGCGTGCTATCCCGCTACTATCGCATGAATGGCGACTACGACAAATTTTTTTCTGTTGCCCTAAAAAATGTAGCAGTTGATGGCTGCAGCGAGGTGTGCTGTGAGCTCGGTGCGTACTATTTCGACAAGGCAGACTATGAGGAGGCAAGCCTGTGGTATTACAACGCTGCCTTCGAGACAAAGCCGGTACTCGATGTGGAGTGCGGCGGTGGCAAGGCGCTTCATGCCCTGTCTGAGTGCTACTCACGATGGGCTGATGAGAAGCAGAAAAAGCTTGATTCGCTTCCTCCTAAATCAAGGAATGTATTTAAAGGCGATAAGGAGCTGATTGATTCACTGCGCAGCCAGGCGGCCGATTACCAAAAGCAGGCTGAGGAATGGATGCTTCCGGAGGGTGACTAGCAGAGGCTGTCATATAAAAGTCTCTACCAGCATTTACCAACTTGTAAAATCCTCTCTAAAGTGATAATATAGAGATTATAGGGTTTGTTATTTTTTTAACGTAGCATTTTGCTACTATCATTTTAAGTATCTAAGGAGGATTTTATGAGCTTTTTAGAAGAGTACAAGCAGAAACTTGTCTCAGCAGATGAGGCAGTAAAGATTGTCAAATCAGGCGACTGGGTTGACTACGGCTGGTGCACAGGCACACCTGATGCACTTGACAAGGCACTTGCCCGAAGAACAGATGAACTTAAGGATGTCAATGTACGTGGTGGTATTTTGCTTAAGCCACTTGCCATTTTCGAGCGTGAGGATGCCGGCGAGCATTTCACATGGAACTCATGGCATATGGGCGGTTATGAGAGAAAGCTTATCAAGAGAGGCTGTTCTTTCTACTCACCAATCCGTTACTCAGAGCTTCCTCGTTATTATAGAGATTCAACAACACCTGACGATGTCGCTATGTTCCAGGTTGCACCGATGGATTCACACGGATACTTCAACTTTGGTCCTAACGCATCTCACCTCGGTGCTGTATGCGAGACTTCAAAGAAAATCATCGTTGAGGTCAATGAAAACATGCCTCGCTGTCACGGCGGTTCAGAGGCCAATGTACATATTTCACAGGTTTCTTACATTGTTGAGGGTGACAACCCTGCAATCGGAGAGCTTGGTGCCGGTGGTCCTGCAACAGATGTAGACAAGAAGGTTGCAGAGCTTATCGTTGACCAGATTCCAAACGGTGCCTGTCTCCAGCTCGGTATCGGCGGAATGCCAAACGCAGTAGGCTCACTCATCGCTGAGTCAGACCTCAAGGATCTCGGTGTCCACACAGAGATGTACGTTGACGCATTCGTTGACATCGCAAAGGCCGGAAAAATCACAGGAGCAAAGAAAAACATCGACCGTTATCGTCAGGCTTACGGCTTCGGTGCCGGAACCAAGAAGATGTACGATTACCTCGATGAGAATCCAGAGCTCATGAGTGCCCCGGTAAGCTACACAAATGATATCAAGAATATTGCCGCACTTGACAATTTCATCTCAATCAATAACTGTGTAGACCTTGACCTCTACGGACAGATCAGCTCAGAGAGCTCAGGCACAAAGCACATCAGTGGTGCCGGCGGACAGCTTGATTTCGTTCTCGGTGCTTATATGTCAAACGGTGGAAAGAGCTTTATCTGCTGCTCTTCAACCTTCACCGACAAGCAGGGCGTAGTTCACTCACGTATCCGTCCTACTCTTGTAGATGGTTCTGTCGTTACTGACACAAGAGCCAACACTCACTATATCGTTACAGAGTATGGTATGGTAAATGTAAAGGGTCTTTCTACATGGCAGAAGGCAGAGGCAATCATCTCAGTTGCTCATCCTGATTTCCGTGATGAGCTCATCAAAGAGGCTGAGAAGATGCACATTTGGAGAAGATCTAACAAATAATTAACTTTGGATATAATTTTACAATAAAAGCGGTTTCAAGATGAAATGTCTTGAAACCGCTTTTGTGTTCTTAATCCGTCCCACAAACTATATTTTCAAAAAGTTAAAGCACCTCTTTTAGCACTTCCTCAATCTCGCTCTTTGCTGCCTTGACAGAGCCCTGCACCATAACCGGCTTACCGCCGCCTCTGGCACCCAGCTTATTCCTAAGTGCTGCGGCAACTGTATTGCAGTCTGCATTCTTGCTTCCGATAATAAAGCTATAGCCCGCCTCATCATTTCCTGTAAAGAATGCACTAAAGCCACTATATTTCTCCACAAGGCCATTGACGCAATTTCTTGCTGTATTCGTATCAATGCCGTCCTCAAACAATAATGCATTGTCCGTATCAGCAGGAAGCTCTGCAACCTTATAATCCAAAAGCGCTGACTTTGCAGTGCCAAGCTCTGACTTAAGTGACTGGTTTACTGCCTTAAGCTTTGTGACGTTATCCACAATAGCCTCCTGATTTGTGGTAAATATCCCCATGAGCTCTGAGATAATGTCGCACTTTTGTCTGAAAGCCTCCAGTGCCCTGAAACCACAAAGGATGCTGATTCTGACGCCTCCTTTATAATTCTGATAATTCATAACCTTAAGCATGCCAATCTCGCCGGTGCGCTTCACATGCGGCGCACAGCATGCACACACATCATACCCCGGCACTGTCACTATTCTGACCTGTCCTTCAATCTCGATTTTACTTCTGTACTCCAGCTGCGCAAGCTCATCCCTTGACGGATATGTCACCTCTATCGGAATATTTTTTGAAATGGCTACATTTACCTCATGCTCCACCTCTGCTATATCCTCCGGTGAAATCACTCCACTGAAATCCATTGTCACTACAGAATCACTCAGATGAAAGCCCACATTCTCAAATCCAAACCTGCGGTGGACAATTCCCGAAAAAATGTGCTCTCCACTGTGCTGCTGCATATTGTAAAAACGATGCTGCCAGTCTATTTTGCCACGTACGTGGACGCCTGCTGCAAGCTCCACTTTCTCCGACTCAAATTCATTGCCGGTGATTTGCTTACCAGCTTCCTTTTCTGCCTCGCAGCAATCACCTGCGAAAATATCCACCGTATGAGTAATGACTCCATTCTTAATCTGCACATCAACGACCCTGTAGCCACCAAGTATTCCCATGTCCGGGCTCTGTCCGCCCTCCTCCGGGAAAAATAAAGTCTGATTTAATATTATATCAAACTGCTTATCATCTGCCTTGTTCGGCTCACAGGATATAATATCTGCCTCAAACTCTATGGCATATGCATCCCTGTCGTATAGTTTAATTGTTTCTGTCATACTCATACTGCTTGTTCCTCTCGCTCTATATTCTTATGCATCATTGCTATGTCCTATTATAGCGCATTCATAATTCATATGAAACCCCTAAATCTGGTTTCCCACAATCCTGTAGTATGCTCTCGAAGTAATCTTGAAAACAATATAGTATATGACCATAAACACCAAAAGCGTAGCAACCATACAGATCACAATAAGCTTAACATCCGTAAGATTGAACATGACAAGCAGTCTGCGAAGCAGAGGAAATGCTGCTGCAAGATGACACGCTGCAAGGATAATCGGCAGGAAAAATACCATACGCACCTGTGAAGTAATGGATTTCTTCACCTCGTCATTGCTCATGCCCACCTTCTCCATAATCTCATAGCGTGCTTTGTCATCATAGCCCTCTGAAATCTGCTTATAGAAAATAATCATCACAGTAACCATAAGAAACATCGTTCCAAGGAATATTCCGATAAAGAACAGTCCACCATACAATACATAAATCTGTTTTCTGTTTGCATCACGGCTTTCCTCATAGAAGCCTGACACATCTGATTTTACACTATTTTCCTCAAAATGCTTATCCAGAGCCTTTGCCACAGCAAGCTTATCCTCACTGCTGCCATACAGATTATAATCAATTTCATTGTTGAGCATAGTCGGCACACTATCCTCTCCCAGCAAGCTGTTCAGGTTAAATATCTCTGCAAGTGTTGCCTTGCTGTCTACCACTACATAGTACACACCACTATACATAGAGGACATATAGCTGTCTTTACTTACAGCAGTTTTTTCTGCCGCAGCCACTTTAAATTCTTTGCCCAACAGATTAATTATATCGCCATTAAACTTTTCCGTTCCATAAACAGCCACCGAACCGGTATCAAGCTGTGGGATTTTTTTATTCAGACTCTTTTTAAAGCCGGTCTCCATCTTATCAATTTCATCTCCTGTGACAAAATACAACAGGGAAATATCGTTATCGTAACTTAATACCGGCTTAAACTCTGTCCCCTTTCTAAACACTGTCCAGCTAAAATAAGTGTAGCTTTTGCTGTCTTTAACATTACAAGCAGAATCAGCTATTATTTTATCCGAATCTGCAGCAGCTTCTTTAAGTGCATCATCCAGATTCACATCAGCCGGCACTTCCTTATACCAGCTATATACACTGATATCCGAAGGATATCTCTGCTTAAGTTCTCCCTCCATGCCCGCATACATGCTCACGGTTGTGGAAACAACAACCAGCACCATTGTGGAAAGTACGCATATACTCGCTAGTCCGCCCGCATTCTGCTTCATTCTGTAAATCATTCCTGAAACCGCCGCAAAATGCTTTTTATTATAGTAAAACTTCTTGTTTTTCCTGAGTGCCTTAAGTATCACAATGCTTCCTGAAATAAATAAAAGATACGTTCCGACGATGACAAGCAGCACTGCGACAAAGAACAGTGAAAGCACCTGAAGAGGGCTCTTTGTGGTAATCGCAATATAATATCCCCCGGCAAGACAGCCTAGTCCGATTATAGTGATAAGCCATTTGCTCTTTGGCTCTTTCTCACCGACATTGCCCCCGCGAAGCAGCTCTATCGGATTAGCAAGCTTCACCTGCATCAGGTTATAGATGAGAGTAAGAAAATACAGCACTCCAAAAATAATTATTGTATTTACGACAGCGCTAGTAGATACAGCGAAATTAATTTGTGCTTTAATATTTATAATTCTATAAAGAAACATAATCATCAGCTTAGAAAATAAAATCCCAGCTATAATTCCAGATACTATTGCTGCGAGTACTACGGTAAGTGTCTCAATTATCAAAACTCTCGCGATATGACGTTTTTCCATGCCAAGAATATTGTATATTCCTACCTCTTTCTTGCGCCTTTTGATGATAAAGCTGTTTGTATAAAACAGAAATATATATGAAAAAATCGCTATTATTCCGCATCCAAGCCCCATTATATCCACCAATATCTCCGCACCCGGCACCTTTCCAAGTCCCTTTGAGTTGTTTAAAAACATCATCACATAAAA
>ULRZ01026689.1_pt1 | contig 10771 bp, 8 predicted proteins | sample 1955861 | NCBI WGS metagenome assembly ULRZ01 (sample SAMEA4835694, study PRJEB28245) | human gut metagenome | biome: gut microbiome; material: fecal sample | place: Denmark | collected 2008 | reverse complement strand
CGTTAGGGAAAGAAGAGCCGTCGGCTTCTTGCTGTACGAGGAGCTTTCCGGAGAATTCTTCCAGCATGCCTCCTTTACCGTCGTGCTCCACAAAAGCGTCGTGCTTCTCTGCGGTGCCTTCGGTCAGGGGCTGGAACCAGTGGGTATAGTGGGTTACGCCCATTTCAATCGCCCATTTCTTCATGCCTTCCGCCACTTCATCGGCGATGCTCCGGTCGAGTGCCGCACCGTTATCAATGACATCTGTCAATTTGGCATATACCTTGCTGGGCAGGTATTTGAACATCTTTTCACGGTTGAATACATATTTCCCGAAGTATTCGCTGGGACGTTCTGAAGGAGGAATTACTTCTACCGGCTTTTTATGAAAAGCTTTCTCTACTACTCTGAATCTTAACTTAGACATAATGATTACCTCTGTTGTTGTTTTCTTATTATAATATGTTGTATTTCGTTGCTTACAGACATTGGCACAGACGTTGCATGGCTTCTTGGATGCGCTCTTTTTTCCCGAAAGCCGTAAGGCGCAGGTAGCCTTCTCCGTTCGGTCCGAAACCTACACCGGGAGTGGTCACAACCTGAGCTTCGTATAATAGTTTTTCGAAGAACTTCCACGAGGAAAGCCCGTCGGGAGCTTTTACCCACAAGTATGGCGCGTCTTCTCCTCCGGCAGTTTTCAGCCCGATGCTGGTGAGTGCCCGTTTCATGAGTTGGGCGTTGTTCATATAATACTGGATGTGGGCTTTCACCTGTTCTTTTCCTTCCGGTGTATAAATGGCTTCCGCCCCGCGTTGGGTGATGTAGGAAGTGCCGTTGAATTTCGTTTCCTGATGCCTTCTCCATAGCGGGGTGAGCGGAATCCGTTTTCCCGCCAATGTGCCTCCGGTCAGTTCTTTGGGAATGACGGTATAGCCGCATCTCACTCCTGTGAAGCCGGCTGTTTTCGAGAAACTCCGGAATTCTATCGCTACTTTCTTGGCGCCTTTTATTTCGTAAATCGAATGCGGAATGTCCGGATGCTGGATATAGGCCTCATAGGCTCCGTCGAAGATGAGAAGCGTATCGTTCTCCAATGCATAGTTCACCCATTTGCGCAGCTCTGCCTTGCTTAGTACGGTGCCCGTAGGATTGTTGGGATAGCATAGATAGATAATGTCCACACGCTGCTTGGGGAGTTGCGGAATGAAATCGTTTTCCGGAAGGCAAGGCATATAGACCACGTTGCTCCATTTCCCGTCTGCCAGAAGTTCGCCGGCACGTCCGCACGAAACGTTCGAGTCGATATAGACAGGATAAATCGGGTCGGTCACTCCGATGCTGTTGTCATGGCGCAAGATGTCGCCGATGTTTCCCGTATCGCTTTTGCTTCCGTCGCTCACGAAGATTTCGCTTGGCTCCAGGTGTACGCCGCGCGGGTTATAATCGTGTTTGATAATGGCATTGATAAGGAAAGGATACCCCGCTTCCGGACCATATCCGCGGAATGTGCTTTCATGCCCCATTTCGTCTACGGCACGGTGCATGGCTTCGATGCAGGCTTGAGGGAGCGGAAGGATAACGTCTCCTGTTCCTAAGCGGATTAAGTCTGCTTTCGGATGCGTGACCTTGAACGAATTGACTTTCTTTTCCAAATCGGAGAAGAAGTAATTGTTCGGCAATTTCAGGAAATGTTCGTTTACTAATGCCATATCGGATACTGGTTATGTTAGCCTGTTTTCGCGTGCAAAGTTACAAAAATCTATGGAATAACCGCCGGAATCGGGCAGATTATAGTAAAACAAAATGGGTTTGTGAAAAATGGAATGGAACACAAAGACACAAAGGCACAGAGTTTTATTTACGATTTTACAATTTACGAAGTACAATTAAATCCTTGAATTAGCAAGAGCCTGTCGTACATTGAAAAATAATTTTTCTCCGTGTCTTTGTGCCTCTGTGTTCAATATAAAGGCATTACACAGATTTTCGCATTTATTTCACCCTTCCTCCTTGCATCCAGCAACGCTTGTAGTAGGTCTCGTCCAGGCTGCTTACGATAACGCCTTGGCTGGTGCTGGCATGAATGAAACGGTCCTCTTTCAGGTAGATGCCTACATGGGTGGCATGCCGCTTGTTGCGCCCGTTGTGGAAGAACACCAAGTCGCCTTCTTCCAGTTTGCTTTTGCGTACCTTGCGGCAATTCTCGGTGCGCTGGCGGTCGGAGTTCCGTTCCAGCCGTTTGTGGTACACCTTGCGGTAGATATTGCCGGTAAGCCCCGAACAGTCCACGCCCCGTTTGGAGGTTCCGCCCGCACGGTAGGGCACGCCTATCCAGCGTGCCGATTCGACATAAAGCCGGTGGTTGTCTTCCATGCCGATGTCCATATTGAGGCGTAGGGCGGCTTGTGCCAGCTCGCGGTAATCGTAGTGCGGGGCGCGTGTGCCGCAGGAGGTGAGGAAGGCGAGGAGTGCCGCGATGAGGAGTATTTGCTTTTTCATGGGTGTGCTATAGGTTTACTTGTCATTCTTCGGTTCCGATTTCGAAATAGCTTTCCAGTTCGTGCTTGGCATCTTCGTTTATCGGCGTGATGTCGCGGATGATTTTCCCGTGTTCCAGAAGGGCGATGCGGGTGCTGATTTCTATCGTATGGGTCAGGTTATGGCTCGACACGAGGATGGTGGCGCCCGTTTCTTGGTTGTAGGCTTGAAGCAGATGCCTTAATGCGGATTGCGAGCTGGGGTCGAGGAAATTGAACGGTTCGTCCAGAATCAGGAGCTGGGGGCGGTTAAGCAGGGCGGCAAGGATGCCCGTCTTCTGCTTGTTGCCCGCCGAGAAGTTCCGGATGAGTTTCTTTTGCCCTAAGATTTCGCCGTTCATAAAGCGTTCGTAGGGTGCAAGGCGTTCGTCTACGGTTGCCTTGTCGAGCCCGCACATCTTTCCTACAAAATAGAAATACTCTTCGGGAGTAAGATAGTCGATGAGGAAGCTTTCGTCCATGTAAGCGCCGGTAATGTCTTTCCATGCCTCGCTTTGGCTCACTTCGGTTTCGCCGATGCATACGTTGCCTTCATCGGCTTTCAAGAGGTCGAGAATAAGGCGGAAGAGGGTGGTTTTCCCCGCTCCGTTATTACCCACCAGTCCCAGGATTTCACCGGTATGGATGGTGTAGGAATCGATGTCGAGTACGGTGCGTTCGCCGTATTTCTTTTTCAGGTTATTGAGAGTTATTTCCATGAGTTTTTTGAGTTTTTAAGTTTGTATAGTCAATCAGAAATGAATTGCGAGAATCGGTGTAATGCCTTTATGTTGAACACAGAGGCACAAAGACACGGAGAAAAATTTATTTTTCAATATACGATATACGATTTCAATGATTTAATTGTACTTCGTAAATTGTAAAATTGAAAATAAAACTCTGTACCTTTGTGTCTCTGTGTTCCATTCCATTTTTCGCAAACCAATTTTGTTTTACTTCAGTGGGTTATCTTGTATTCCTGAACCCTTCCATGTTACGGTATCTTCGTGCCATGAAGCGGGTGTAGATGTTGCCTATCCACCAGCGGTGGGTCAAGAAGCCTGCCAAGCCTAACATGCCCATCGCGATATAGCCGCCTGTACTTCCCAAAAGCAGTTCCAGCCCACGGTTGATAAGGAGCGGGACGGTGAATGAGGCGAGGATGATGACCGTCTGGTACACGTTGTTGTTCTGGCGTTTCCCCATCACGCCCGTATTGAGCGGTGCGGTCTTGTCGTTGTACACCGCCATCTGCATCGTGACGGGGAAGACAATCCCCATGGTGAACAGGCCGTAAGAAACCACCATGAGCAGGGGAATCGTCGCCCGGAATACCGGGACCAGGCAGAGGATGAAGGGGATGGCAAGGAGGGCACATTGCACGTAGTATTTGGCGCGGAGCATGTTGTACACGCTTTCCCGGCGCACCATCAGCCCGTCGATGTAATTCCCTTCTATCGCCATGACCTGGCTTAATGTAATCAGCCCTAAGACGCAATAGCAATACAGGCAGATGAAATTGTTCATGTAGCTTCCTTCGTAGACATCGAAAGCCAGTGCTACGGCAAACATCACCATGATGGCGATGAATCCCCAGAACTGGCTCCGGGGGGTCTTGTTGCGGAAAAGCATCTTCAGTTCCAAGCGCATGTATTCGCCCACGTTCCCATACCGGTCGAGGAAGCTGTAGTCACTGATTTTCTTCAGTTTGGTGTCTTCCACACGCGAGAGTTCGCTATAAATAAGATGGAGCTGCACCTTGTAGTTGATGAACCCCATCAGCCCGATGCCCGCTAATGCGCCGAGGAAGGCGAGGGGATTCCAGAGGATGAAACCTTCGCCCCAGTTCATCGTGAAGGTGCTTACCCAATGCGTGCCGGGAAGGAACTCCAGCAGGGCAAGTATCCCGTAAACAGGCAGGCACCAGCAAATGTAGACGAACTTCTGGCGCTTCAATACGCGGATGAGCATGCTCCAGTAGCTGTTCATCACGGTGAGGAGCCATACGCCCACGGCATATCCCAGTATGCCCGCCAGCCCGTAGAAGCGGGTGACGCTCAGCAGGGCGAAAGGCACGAAAAGGAAGAGCCAGAACAGGTTGAAGGGGTTTACCGCCTCGCGCATCAGGAGTACCGTCATGATTTTCCGTTTCGGTATGGGAAGCAAGAGGAAAGGCTTGACTTCCTGAATGGGAGTAGGGAACAGGAACCTCACCAGAAAATCGAGTGCCAGCACAATGAGCAGGCCTTTGTTGAGGATATGGTAGGGTTCCATGCCGGGGAAGCCTTCGGAAAAAGCCGAGGGCAGCAATACCCCGAACAAGACGAGGTATGCTGCCCAAAACGCGATTCCGAGATATACCATGACTTTGGCGAAGCGGTTCTTCTCGAACATCGGGCTTCGCTTTTCGTCAAGCTTGTGTAATTTTCGTATATCGAAGAACAGGTGTGTCATATTTATTTCAGCTAAGTAAGTGGGCAAAATTAAATGATATTATCAGAAACGCAGATTTTCATAGATTAGCGCAGATTAAGAACAGATAATTTAGAATAATATTCTGCGAAAATCTGCGTTAATCTGCGTTTCTGAGCCGACACATTAATATAAGCTAATTATGAATAGTTGCTTATCAGTTAATGTCGCCCGAAGTCATGCTCACTTCGATGCGGTTCTTTTGAGCTGCAAACGCTTTGGCGAATTGCTGGAGGTCGGCGCTCGTGATGCTGTTCACCAAGTCAACGTATCCGGTGCGCGAATCCATGCCTTCCCATAGATAGTCGTGCAGAAGCCCCATCCAGTATCCGTTCTCTTTTTGGTTGGCTTCATAGGTCTTCAGCATGTATTCTTTCACTTTGGCAAGCTCTTCCGCCTTCGGTCCGTTGGAAATGAAATCATTGATGCCCTTGTCGATAAGCGCGCTCATGTCCGCCCGTTTTCCGGGGTCGGTATCGAAATAGATTTGCAATACACCTTCCGGTTTCGGGTATTTGCTCAGGTCGCCTTGCACGCCTACGCCGTATGACGCTCCGGCTTCCTCGCGTACGGTTTCGGTATATTCCATGGTGAGGAGTTGCGCGAGCATGCTCATCATCAGCTTGTTCTTCAGCGTGTAGTCACAAGTCCCGCTTTCCACGATGAGGACGGTCGCCTTTTCGGTCTGTAGCTCTTTGTGGAAGACGTTTCTCCATTCGCCTTTGCGGATGTTGAGGTTCACGTCGCGGAAGTTTTCCTTGCGTCCCGTAGCGGGCAATCCGCCCAGATAGGTCTCGATAAGCGGCGTGGCGGTCTCCGGGTTGATGTTGCCCACGAAGATGAACGTAAAGTCGCTTGCGTCCGCAAAGCGGTCTTTATACATTTCCATGACCTTGGCATAGTCTATTTGGTCCACCTTATCGGCTTTCAGGCGCATGACGCGCGGATTGTCTCCGTATAACATTTTCGTCACCGTATCGCTCAACGCCGTATTCGGGTTGGCTTCCTGGTTGGCAAGCGCGGCTTTCATGCGGGTCTTGAACGATTCGAAGGCGGCCTGGTCGGCACGCGGAGCGGTGAAGGTAAGGTAGGTGAGCTGGAGCAGTGTCTCCAGGTCTTTGGGCGCGCAGCTTCCGTTTACGGCTTCGCTCAGGGTGCGCACCGAAGGAGATACCGAGACCACCTTGCCCGCCAATACCTTTTGCAGGTCGGTGGCGTTGAAGTTGCCCAATCCGCCCAATGAGATGACGTCGTCAAGCACCTTGAATTGCAGGGCGTCTTTATCATCGAACAAGGAGTTTCCTCCTGCGCTGAACGCCTGCATCCGTATTTCGTCTGCCTTGAAGTTGGTGGGCTTCAGCACCACACGCACGCCGTTGCTCAGGGTCAGGACGGTCGATTCGTATTGTCCTTTTTCAATCATTGTGACCTTTCCTCCGGCTGGCTTTTCCTGCATCAGCGGTTCGTCGGACACCTTGTCTACATACGCTTCCAGCTTTTCGGCACGCACTTCCGCCAATGCCTTGCGGATGTCTTCCTCGGTGGGATAGCTCATGCCGGGCTTGTCCGGGCAGAAGAGGCATACCGCCATGTTGGTATCGTTCACCAGTTGCTTGTAAAGGCCGTTCACGCCTTCCAGCGGGATGTTCGGAACTACCTGGTTCATCGTGGCGTATTCGTAGGCGATGCTCGGGATAGGCTCTCCGTCGATGAAGTTGGATACATATTGGTCAACGAACTGCTCGTTGCGCATCTTGTTGCGTTCATTGTATACGTTCTCCAGATTGCTCAGGTAATCGGCTTTCGCACGGGCATATTCGCTGGCGGTAAATCCGAACCGGCGCGCGCGTTCCATTTCGCGCGTCAGGGCTTTCAGGCTTGTCCCGATGCCGTTTTCCTTGCAGATAGCCACACCGGTAAAGGCTTTCTTGGTCTTGGCGAGGATGAAGTCCATGTCTTGCACGCCGGCGTTGATGAATGGAGGGGTGGCGGTTTGCAGGAGTTCCTGCAGGCGCGCGTTCAGCATGTGGGATATCGCGTAGTCCATGAATGAATATGCCAGATAGCCTACGGTGTTCTTCATCTCGGCTGGGAAAGGCTCGTGCTTGTGGAACACCATGATTTGCGTGATTTCCTGCTCTTTGTCCTTGTTAACCGAAACGATGGGTTCTTTATTGTCGGGCACGGGGAAGTAGGTGCGCTCCGCCGGATGGGCAGGCATCTGGATCGGGCTGAACAATTTCTTTATCTTGGCTTCGATTTGGTCTACGTCGATGTCGCCCACTACGATAATGCCCTGCAAGTCGGGGCGGTACCATTTCTCGTAGTAATCCCGCAAGGCCTGATACGGGAAATTGTCTACCACCTCCATGGTTCCGATGGGCAGGCGGTAGGCGTATTTGCTTCCCGAGAACAGGGTGGGGAATGCCGTTTCGTACATGCGCATCATCGCTCCCAGGCTGGTGCGCCACTCTTCGTGGATGACACCGCGTTCCTTGTCTATTTCTTTCGGGTCGAGGGTAAGGCCGTCTGCCCAGTCGTGCAGGATGAGCAGGCAGGAGTCGATAACCCCATCACGGGTGACGGGCACGTTGCTGATGTTGTACACCGTTTCGTCTATCGAGGTATAGGCGTTCAGGTTGGCGCCGAACTTTACGCCGACAGACTCTAAATATTCACGCAGGCTGGTGCCCGGAAAATGTTGGGTGCCGTTGAAGCACATGTGCTCCAGAAAGTGGGCAAGCCCGCGCTGGTTGTCTTCTTCCAGAATGGAGCCTACCTTTTGCGCGATATAGAAGTCCGCTTGGTTCTCGGGCAGTCCGTTGTGCCGGATGTAGTAGGTCAGTCCGTTCGCTAACTTGCCTATCCGTACGTCAGGGTCGGTAGGGACAGGAGGCATTTGCTGGGCGAATGCCATACTCGTGCTCCCGAGGAGGAACACGGCGATAAACGCTTTTCTAAAAAACTTTTTCATGATAAAAATGAGTATAATAAAATGGGTTCGCGAAAAACAGGATAGAACACAGAGGCACAAAGACACAGAGTTTTATTTTTAATGAATGTCCGCCATTAGCCAATGTAGGGGCGGGGTTCGCCCGTCCGTATGCGTCTACGTGGATGTTTTCGGGCTGGCAAACCCTGCCCCTACAGTTTATTGGTAAAATGCGGACATTCATATATTTATTTCTCCGTGTCTCCGTGTCTCTGTGTTCAATAAAAATCTGCGTTAATCTGCGGAAATCTGTGTTTCAACTATCCGAATCATAACATCCCGTTTGCCGAGAGGTAGCGTTCGGCTTCGATAGCCGCCTGGCATCCGCTTCCGGCGGCGGTAATCGCCTGGCGGTAATGCGGGTCGGCCACGTCTCCGGCAGCAAACACGCCCGGTATGCCCGTGCGGGGCGTTCCGGCTTCGGTCAGGATATATCCCGTCTCGTCGGTCTTTACCCACGGCTTGAAGATGTCCGAGTTCGGCTTGTGGCCGATAGCGAGGAAGAAACCGTCGATAGGCACATCGTAGCGTTCTTCATCGGGCTCGCCCATGCGTTTCACCACGTGCATTCCTTCCACGCCGTTTTCGCCGTACAGCCCTACGGCATTGTGTTCGAAGAGCACCTGGATGTGGGGATGGCTTAACACCCGTTCCTGCATGATTTTCGAGGCGCGCAGGTAGGGCTTGCGCACCACTAAGTAGACTTGTTTTGCCAGTCCCGCCAGATAGATGGCTTCCTCGCACGCCGTGTCGCCTCCGCCCACAACGGCTACGGTTTTCTTCCGGTAGAAGAACCCGTCGCAGGTGGCGCACGCGCTCACGCCCATGCCGGCGTATTTCTTTTCGTCTTCCAGCCCCAGGTATTTGGCGGTGGCGCCGGTCGAGATAATGACGGTGTCGGCGCTGATTTCCTTGCCTTCATCGGTCTCGAAGGTATAAGGAGCCTTGCTCAGGTCGGCTTTGACGATGATGCCCGGACGGATGTCGGCTCCGAAGCGTGCGGCTTGCTTGCGCAGGTCATCCATCAGCACCGGTCCTGTAACCCCTTCGGGATAGCCGGGAAAGTTCTCCACTTCGGTGGTGATGGTGAGCTGGCCGCCCGGCTGGAGGCCTTCGTAAAGCACCGGCGCGATATTGGCGCGGCTGGTATAGATAGCTGCCGTATAGCCGGCAGGGCCTGACCCGATAATCAGGCATTTCACATGTTCTGTTGCCATATTCATTTCGTTTTTATGTGTTTGTTTGTTTTTCGAAACAAAGATAGCGTTTTTTCTGGAAAAAAACAGGTTTTCTGTATTATTTCACCACAGAGGCCACAGAGGTACACAGAGTTGTTTTTATTGTATAGCTATTATTAAGAATAATATATTCACTATTTTTGTGGATATTCCACGGAAAAGCATTATCTTTGTAGCATAATAAACGGATATATGTATATAGAGTTCGATAAAGACTACTTGCGTGAGCTGTTTGAACAAGGCCGTACAAGTGACAAGAAGCACCGCTACCAACCGGAAGTGATTAGGGGCTATTACAAATGTGTGATGTTTCTCAAACGTGCTGAAAATGTAGAACAGCTTTATCGCATACATTCCTTGAACTATGAAGTACTGCAAGGCGATAAGAAAGGTGTCTCATCCGTGCGCATCAATGTTAAATACCGCCTTGAATTTACAGTCAGGGAAATTCTCGGCGAACAGATAATAACCGTATGCCGTTTGTTAGACATCAGTAACCACTATAAATAAGCGTGATATGGAAGCAACAGCAAAGAAAATCTACGCTCCCGACGAGTTGGTATGTGCGGTGGCTATACATCCGGGAGAAATGCTCAAGGATGAATTGCAGGCACGTGGAATGTCGCAAAGAAAATTTGCCGGGATAATCGGTATGCCTTATACGGCATTCAACGAGATAATCAATGGCAAACGTCCGATAACCACTGATACGGCATTGAAAATCGAGGCTGCGACAGGGATTGCCGCAACGATATGGCTCGGTTTGCAGACTGACTATAATATGCAGGCAGCCCGGCGGGACAACAAACTTTCCGCCATATTGGAGAACATACGCAAGTCGGTCGCGGTTCTCTGAAAAACCGTACAATTCCTATCGTATTCCCGATGACCTTAATTCAAGTGAGGTCATCCTGCGGGATAGGGTAATTTGAAATTACCTCGTCTCAAAGATAGGGTGGTTTGAAATCACCTTATCTCAGGGATAGGGTACTTTCAAGGTACCTCATCCCACGGACATGAGGCCGGTTGAAACGACCTCGTCTTACGGGCGGATGCAAGAGGGGGCGGTAAGTCGAAACGACACCTCTGCGCACGGCATGGTTTCAACTCATATCGTCTTTCCGATGACCTTGTTTCAACCAAGGTCATCTCGTGGATGAGGTTGTTTGAAACTACCTCGTCTCAAAGATAGGGTTGTTTGAAACTACCTTATCTCAGAGATGATATGCTTTCAAGGCACATCGTTGTTGTCTTGCGCAGAGACCCCCTCTGTCAAACAGACACCGTCTCGGCACGTATGTCGGTATAGAGAGGGAAGGGGAGGGAGGATTCACTTCACAAAGATACGAAAAATTTTTCAATTGGCAAAGAGCAATTGACAATGGATAATGGACATTCATTCCGCTTTTTCGTCCGGACGTGCTTAATCCATTGAGAAGCAGCTTTTTTCGCGGGCGCGCGGAGCTAAATCCGATGGCCTGTAGAAATACGTTGTATGGGTTATGCAGGTATATGTAAAAAAGGTATATGTAAAAGGCGTGACAATTGTGACAATTGTGACAAATGACAATAAT
>ULRZ01050697.1_pt1 | contig 10796 bp, 9 predicted proteins | sample 1955861 | NCBI WGS metagenome assembly ULRZ01 (sample SAMEA4835694, study PRJEB28245) | human gut metagenome | biome: gut microbiome; material: fecal sample | place: Denmark | collected 2008 | reverse complement strand
TCCATTCCATTTTTTCGCAAACCAATTTTGTTTTACTATACTTTATTGGAAAATTCAAACAGGCTCTTAGATAAATAGTGCCAATCAGGAGTTAAAAGGAAGTTATAGGCAGTTATCGACCGCCGGTGCGGACTGGGAGTTAAATCAACCTCGAAGAGGTCGATGGAGGAGAAGGGAGACGGGATAATCCGCAGGTGTTCCCCTTCGGGGAGCCACCAGCGGTTAAGCATGGTTCAACCTCTTCGAGGTTGTCGAGTGTGCGAGGCAAGAAAGAGCCGGACGTGCGAGGTTCAACCTCTTTGAGGTTGTCCGTGCAGGCGATGTGGGTATGCACAATTCTAAGAAGCTGTTTTGAATTTCTCCAAAAAGTTTTTCTTGGCTTGATGTATTCGTTTTCGTGTGTGCTTTGGGCGATTTTTTGATGTCAACTGCACGAACTGCCTTAACGCAACTCAGGCTGTAATCACCGTATAAATCGGTAGATTACAGCCTGAAACAAATCTTAATTGCTATTCTGCCTGAGGGCTTCTAAACTTAGATAGTATCCTCTATTGCAGCCTGCGCCGCAGCCAAACGTGCGATAGGCACGCGGAATGGAGAACAGCTGACATAGTTCAATCCTACTTTATCGCAGAACTTCACTGATGAAGGCTCGCCTCCATGTTCGCCACAGATACCGCATTTCAAATCAGGACGTACTGAACGGCCTTTCTCTACTGCCATTTGGATAAGCTGGCCTACACCGTTCTGGTCAAGTACCTGGAACGGGTCTACTTTCAGAATCTTTTTCTCCAAATAAACCGGTAAGAAGGAAGCGATATCATCACGCGAATAGCCAAATGTCATCTGCGTCAAGTCATTCGTTCCAAATGAGAAATATTCAGCATGCGAAGCGATGCGGTTAGCGGTCAGAGCCGCACGTGGAATTTCAATCATCGTACCTACCTTGAACGGAACTTCTATGCCTTCCTGTTCGAAAACTCTCTTAGCCGTAGCGCGGATGATGTTTTCCTGTGCTTCGAATTCGTACAAGATACCAATCAACGGAACCATGATTTCAGGATGCGGGTCGTAACCTTCTTTCTTCAGCTCACAAGCGGCACCCAAAATAGCCTCCGTCTGCATTTCGGTAATTTCGGGATAAGTATTTCCCAAGCGGCATCCGCGATGACCTAACATCGGGTTGTGCTCGCACAGGCTTTCTACACGCTGGTGGATATAATCTACCGTAACACCCATCGCTTTCGCCATTTCCTCCTGGCCTTTCTGGTCGTGCGGAACGAATTCATGCAAAGGCGGGTCGAGCAAACGTACATTTACAGGATAACCGTCCATTGCTTTGAATATGCCCTTGAAGTCATTCTTCTGGTAAGGCAACAACTTAGCAAGCGCCTTCTTGCGTCCTTCTTCATCCGGTGCCAGAATCATTTCACGCATAGCGATAATCTTCTGATTGTCAAAGAACATGTGTTCCGTACGGCAAAGTCCGATACCTACGGCACCAAACTTACGGGCTACTTCCGCATCGTGGGGAGTATCCGCATTGGTACGTACCTGCAAGCGGGTATATTTGTTACACAAGTCCATCAGTTTTGCAAAGTTTCCTGATACTTCAGCTGCCTTGGTAGGCACTTCGCCCTGATAAACTTCGCCTGTACTACCGTTCAAGGAAATATAGTCACCTTCTTTCAGCACGACACCATCGATTTCTACCGTGCGGGCTTTATAGTCTACATTGATAGCTCCTGCACCCGACACACAGCATTTACCCATACCGCGAGCCACTACGGCAGCATGTGAAGTCATACCGCCACGTGCGGTCAAGATACCTTCAGCAACGGTCATTCCAGCCAAGTCTTCGGGAGAAGTTTCGATACGTACCATAACCACCCGATGACCATCGGCACGCCATTTAGCCGCATCTTCTGCAAAGAATACAATTTGACCTGTAGCAGCACCCGGAGAAGCGGGAAGTCCGCGAGTCAAGACCTTAGCGTTACGGAGTTCTTCTTTATCGAATACAGGGTGAAGCAGTTCATCCAACTTATTCGGTTCGCAACGCAAGACAGCTGTCTTTTCATCGATTAAGCCTTGTTCCAGCATCTCCATGGCGATACGAACCATGGCAGCACCTGTACGCTTTCCGTTACGGGTCTGCAAGAACCAAAGTTTTCCTTCCTGTACTGTGAATTCCATATCCTGCATGTCATGATAGTGGTTTTCCAGTTTGGTCTGCAGCTCGTCAAGTTCTTTATAGATTTCCGGCATGGCCTCTTCCATCGAAGGATATTTGCTGGCACGTTCTTCTTCTGAAATGCCTTGCAGTTGCGCCCAGCGTTGAGAACCGATTTTAGTAATCTGTTGCGGCGTGCGGATACCTGCTACTACGTCTTCGCCTTGGGCGTTAATCAGGTATTCACCGTTGAAAAGGTCTTCGCCTGTAGCGGCATCACGAGAGAAGCAAACGCCGGTAGCAGACGTGTCGCCCATGTTTCCGAATACCATTGCCTGTACGTTTACGGCAGTACCCCATTCAGCCGGTATGCCCTCCATTTTCCGGTAAAGGATAGCACGTTCGTTCATCCACGAATCAAATACGGCACAGATAGCTCCCCACAATTGTTCGTAAGCATTGGCAGGGAATTCTTTACCGGTTTGAGTCTTAACAGCTTCCTTGAAGCGTCTTACCAGCTCTTTCAGGTCGTCCACTTCCAGTTCATTGTCCAAGCGGACCCCTTTCTTTTTCTTCACGTCTTCGATAATCGCCTCGAACGGGTCGATATCATCTTTATTGGCAGGCTTCATACCCAATACAACGTCGCCATACATCTGCACGAAACGGCGGTATGAATCCCATGCGAAACGTTCGTTGCCTGTCTTGCGTGCCAATCCGGCAACCACTTCGTCATTCAGCCCCAAGTTCAGGATAGTGTCCATCATGCCTGGCATAGACGCGCGTGCACCCGAACGTACAGATACGAGCAACGGATTTTCTACATCACCGAACTTTGATTTCATGAGTGTTTCAACTCCCGCAATGGACTTTTCGACGTCATCTTTCAACAGAGCTACTACATCGTCTTTGCCTTTTTCGAAATATTCGTTACAAACTTCTGTAGTAATGGTGAAACCGGGAGGAACAGGTACGCCAATCAGGTTCATTTCAGCAAGGTTAGCGCCTTTACCGCCCAGCAGGTTTCTCATGTCCGCTTTTCCTTCGGCATGTCCGTTTCCGAAGGTGTAAACTCTTTTTGTTTCCATTTCTTTTGGTAAGATTTATTAGGTTATTATGTTTCTCATAAGTAGAGTGTCTGCAAAGCTATGGAAAATTTGCAACATATCAAATACAAATAAGGTGTTTTTGGGCATGTTTTGGCAGATAGACTTGTCAAAAACGGTTTTTCATACATTTTGCCCCTGCTGATTGGAAAGGAAGATACAACCCTCCCCTTCACCGCATAGCCTTGCCGCATGCCCCCGATAAGTAATGTCATGCCCGGTCCGGATGCTTGCGGCGGCACACGCAATCATCTGCATCGGGCTACGCATGTATATCCAAAGGGTAATGCACATAGATGAACATACCGTTTCAAACGGTACATCCTTATAGAGCATGGAAACGCTTTATTTACTCAATAATCACTACCAGCGTAGCTTCTGCAGGCATATAGTCGAAAATAAACTTGGCATGCGAAGTAGCATTACGCACACACATGTGCGAACGGGGAACAGTGCCTAAAGACCAACTATACTCTATCATAGCGGTTTGAGGAACATTAACAGGAACGCCATGCACGTATGCCCCGTTCGTAAACCGGGAAGCATAAGGAGCATATCCGCCCGTGGCAGAGCCTCCATCTTTCAGGAATACCATCCGCGCCTTTTTCTCTTGCAAAAGAAACATCCCCAACGGCGTCTCTTGCGCATACGGCGGGCGATGCACACCTGTCGTTGCCGGATTCATGCTCCGTACAGCCCACTTGCCTTCGCCCATCCGCTCCATTGTAGCGATATTCTGGTCTTTCCGGTCTACAAATATGACATGATGAAACTCTGTATCCGGGGAAAGCCGCTTCACATAACGCCGGGGAACGAACCAATCCCCTCCTATCGTAACAGGAATCACATGAAAAAAATCGCCGTCTTCACCCTGTAAATAAACCAAAGAGCCATCCCGCCCGTACCGTTCGGGAACTTCCATATCAGACGGACGATACAAAGGCACCGACTGATAACGCTCTACGCCCAATGTATCAGACACACGCCCATATTCATTCCGGACATACTTATGCACCAAAGGCGCTTCCTGATTCCGGTTTTTATAATTGCAAAGCACAGCCCAGCGCACCGTATCATGCTGCATGTTCTCAATGAACGCCAAACATTTGCGCATCGTCTCCCACTTAAAACTACGTACCGTATCGCCATAAGGGTAAATATCCTCCGGCGTATAACGGTCGTAAAGCAAGTCTTTAGTCAGTTCTATATCTGAAAAAGTAAGTCCAGAAGATCCTCTACCCTCTATCCGTGAAAGCATATCATTCATCATCCCCAGCTTTTCAGATACTGGGAAATCAGGCATTTGCCGCTTTTCGCACCCGAAGAGCAACAGGCAGCCCACACATATACAACAGATAACCTTTCTCTTCATAGCAGGCAGGTTAAGGTTCAGACAAAGATAAACATTTTTTTTCATTTTCAAAATCGATTGTTTATAGAATAACAACCGAAGAAGCAAATTTGTTGAAATTTATCGCCTTCCCTGCCCATGCGGGTATCCGTAAACGCCACATCAGATACACGAATGTTCCAATATCCGCATCGCAATGTCCAAATATCGGGTCATATCTACTGTAAAAGCTCCTTCATAAACATCATGCCGTTTGCGCCCTAATCGCACGACAACCGCATCTTTCGAAGGTATGGCGTAAATATATTGCCCCAGCATTCCCCTCATGCATGGAATCTCCTCACCCCGGTAACGCATAATCCAAGTCTGCAAGCCGTAATAATCAAGCGAATCTTTTCCCCATTGGTCTTTCAGATAAGAAGCCGGACGGAGCATCTCGTCCATATAGGCATGTGATATGAGCTGCTTTCCGTTCCAGTTCCCCTTGTGTAAAATAAGCCTTCCGAAGCGCGCCACATCACGGGCCGTCGTATGAAAACAACAAAAAGCCTTTTCATCGCCCCCTTTCTTGTCCAATAACCAATAAGCGTCCTGCCCGGCTTGCATCGGCTTTCATAATTTCTCTTTCGCAAGCCTGCTCAACGTCTCTCCCGTAGCCGCTTCAAGGACGAAAGCCAAAAGTTGGGTTTCTCCGCTCCGATATAAAAACCGGACACCGGGAGGGTCTGCCACTTCCAGCCCGGTCACCAACTCATACAAGTCGTTTCCATAATATCCATGTGTCGTAACCGAAAAAAGCGAGGCATACGATTCGTCCCATGCCATTCCCCCGCTCATCGTAAGCAAATCCCGAACCGTAACATCCGCCTGCATACCTTTATTATATATAGGGATATAGCGCGAAACCTTATCGTCTAAACTATGTATCTTTCCCTCATCCAGCGCAATGCCGGTCAAAAGCCCCACAATAGTCTTTGTGGCTGAATAAAGATTTGAAGTCAACGTATCGTTCCATCCGTCCCGGTAACTCTCGAACAAGATGCTATCGTGCCGGATAACCAAAAAAGAGACCGTACGCAGACTATCCAAATAGGCTGAATCTTCCGGGAGAAGCCGGTACCGGTTATATTCCTCCGCTTTCTTCCAATGCCAGACATCCTGAGGATTATGATGCACCACGTTACGGTGAAACGTTTCTAAATCATCGATTACGGGCATCCAATGCACCAAAGCCTGCCGCGCATAATAAGGCAGGAACAAGTAACTTATAAAAAGCGCAAGCAGCACTCCGATGCATCCGTACGTCCATTTCTTTTTCTTAGATAAAGACATGCGCATAAATTTTATACTATGAATTCCATCTTTCACCAAACTGCTTATAGGGGTAAAGCTGTCCTGCCCTTGTGCTACGGATACGCTTAGGGGCGAGCAACCTCGCCCCTAAGCAACCTACGGACATTACACTTGATAGCCGATTAAAGATACTTTCCACGCTTGCAATGGCACGCGACACGTTTGCCGAATGCCTGTGTGGATGTATCAGATTTTATTCGTGAGCGTATCGGGGAAAATAACCGAAGGCTTGAACGACTTCGCTTCCTCGAAATCCATCAAAGCGTAGGACATGATGATGACCACATCGCCTACCTGCACCTTGCGGGCGGCGGCACCATTGAGGCAGATGCATCCCGAGCCGCGCTCACCTTTTATTATATAGGTTTCGAAACGCTCGCCGTTATTATTGTCCACAATCTGCACTTTCTCGCCTGCAATCATGTTGGCGGCATCCAGCAAGTCTTCGTCTACCGTAATGCTGCCCATATAGTTCAGGTTCGCTTCGGTCACCGTCACACAATGTATTTTCGATTTCAATACCTGTATCATCATCGCGTTGTCACTCCTTATATTTAATATTGTCTATCAAACGGACCTCACCGCAAAATACGGTAATGCATCCTACGATATACTTGCTTTCTTCCCACTCGCCTACCGTCTGCAACGTGTTCCCGTCTACGATTTCGAAATATTCCAGGCGCAGCCCCTCGGCATCGGCTATTGTCTTTTCTACAAACGCCTTCGTTTCTGCCAACGTATGAGACTTGGCATAATCCACGCTGGCAAACAACGCCTTCGAGATTTGCAACGCCTGCTTGCGCTGCTCCCCGCTCAAGCGGGCATTCCGGCTGCTCAATGCCAGCCCGTCCGCCTCACGCACGATGGGGCATCCCACTATCTGCAAATCGAACGGATAGCGGCGTACCATTTCACGGATAATGGCAAGCTGCTGGAAATCTTTTTCACCGAAATAAGCGCGCGTAGGCTCCACAATCAGGAACAACTTGCTCACGATTTGGCATACTCCATTGAAATGCCCGGGACGGTACTTTCCTTCCATCACCGTGTCAAGCGGCGCATAACTGAACGTACGCGTATCGGGCTCGGGATAAATCTCCTCTACCGACGGAGCGAACACGAACGCCGCCCCACACGACTCCAGCAAACGGCAATCAGCATCCAGCGTGCGCGGATACTTCGCCAAATCGTCCTTATCATTAAACTGGGTGGGGTTGACAAAATCGCTTACCACCACCACATCATTCTCTGCGACGGCGCGTTTCACCAACGAAGCGTGACCGGCATGCAAAGCTCCCATCGTAGGAACCAGCCCAATGGTTTTACCTTCTCCGCGAAGCGCGTCCAGCTTCGCCCGAAGTTCCCGAATAGTTTGAATTAATTCCATTTTTCTGATAATTAAACGCTATGCTTTTAAAAAATCGGGTGCAAAGTAACCACATTTTTGGCAGATAACGAAAACAGATTGCAAAAAAATGCATGTTCAATCCGACATTAACAAACTATAAGGTAAATATCGCATACGAATTAATAAGCGCATCTGTTTTTTTTTGTATCTTTGCACAATCATTTATGAGCAATAGAAAATAACATGAGTGCAAAGAAAGTTTTATTCATTACACAAGAAATTACTCCTTACGTACCAGAAAGTGAATTATCGTTAATCGGCCAAAACCTGCCTCAGGCAATCCAAGACAAAGGGCGGGAGATACGTACCTTTATGCCGAAATGGGGAAATGTAAACGAACGGCGCAACCAGCTGCACGAAGTAATCCGCCTGTCGGGAATGAATATCATCATTGATGATACCGACCATCCCCTGATTATCAAAGTCGCTTCTATCCAAGCAGCACGCCGTCAGGTTTATTTCATTGATAATGACGATTATTTTCAACACCGCTTAATGGAAGCCGACGAGAACGGGAAAGAATATGAAGACAACGGCGAACGTGCTATTTTTTATGCCCGCGGCGTATTGGAAACCGTCAAGAAGCTGCGGTGGTGCCCCGACATTATTCATTGCCACGGTTGGATGAGTGCTGTCGTTCCGCTCTTTATCAAGAAAGCGTATTACGACGAGCCTTCTTTCCGGGATTCAAAAGTCATTTTCTCTGTATACGGAGACGGCTTCAAATCGAACTTGTCGCCCGATTTCGCCAAACAAGTAATATTCCGTGAAATCACGCCGGACGACATAAAAATGATCCAGACTCCGGTCAATTACGAAGAACTGTGCAAATTAGCCATTACCTATTCAGACGGAGTCATCCAAAACAGCAAGGAGGTAAATCCTGCCATTATGGACTATGCACGCAGCCTGAACCTCCCGACAGTAGACTATCAAGCGGACGAGAAACAATATGCAGACGCTTGTGACGCGCTCTACGACAAAGTTTGGGAAACTCCCGAATAACCAAAAACATATAATCATTAATATCAAAACAATGAAACTCAAGTTCTTGGCGGCATTAGGGTTTATCGCCGCCACACTCTATAGCTGTGATGACGAGACAACAGGAATCGGACAATTCATTTCAAACGAAGAATTCATTCAGGCAAAAGCCGATTCGTATACCGTAGAGACGGAATCGCATTTGCTTGACTCCGTATATTCACGCTCCACCACAGCTTATCTAGGCAAGTTTACCGATGAAAATTACGGCACTTTTACGTCTGATTTCCTCGTCCAGATAAACTGCCCCGAAAACTTCTCATTGCCCGACCGCCTGCAAAGTATCGACGAAGCTACGTTAGGGCTATATTATACAAGCTACTTCGGCGATTCGCTGGCGCCGATGCGTGTACAGGTAGATACATTAACCATGCCTATCCAAGACAACGGGCTGGACAAGAACCTGTATTACACCAACATGGATCCCACGCGCTATTACAATACTCTAAATCCGCCGTTGGCTACAAAAGACTATACAGCCTACGACCAGACGGTCAGCGACTCGCTTCACCAAACATCAGACTATTACAAGCACATTTCCATCGATTTAGGAAATGCATTCTGCGACAACTTTAAAAGCAAGTACGACGTGACCGCCGTGGAAAACGGAGAAACTGTACACCCGTATTTTAAAGACTCCGAATCGTTTATCAACAATGTACTGAAAGGCTTCTATATACACGTAACAAACGGTGAAGGCTGCATCCTCTACATTTCCGACATCTACCTGCACCTGACGATTTCCTACATGAGCCGGAACTCGGCAGATACGGCAGACTCATTGGTGACCGCCATTGTGCCGATGACCGCAACCAATGAAGTGTTCATGTCAACCCGTTTCCAAAACTCAGGGCTGCAAAACCTGGTAGATGATCCTACATGCACATACCTGAAGACTCCTGCCGGACTTTGCACGAAAGTGACACTCCCGATAGAAGAGATGTACGAAGAACACCGGACGGACACATTAAACTCCATCTCGCTTTCGTTTACGAAAATGAGAGATCCGAGCACCAGCCCTTATAAGATGGGGACTCCCGCCAACCTGCTGATGGTACGGGCAGATGAGATGAAAAGCTTTTTTGAAAACAACGAAGTATACGACGAGCACACCTCGTTCCTCTCATCATACAACAGCACGGACAACTCCTATTCATTTTCGAAACTCAACCGCCTGATTGCGGCTATATTCAGCGAAATCCGGCCGGAAATAGAAAAGGGTACAGCCCAATGGGAAGCATGGAAAGCAGAACATCCGGACTGGAACAAGATACTGCTCGTGCCTGTTACCACCGAGACGGACTCGCAAGGAAATATCATCGGAATAGGAAATGACCTAAGCGTTAATTCTGCTATGCTGGTGGGAGGAAAAGACCTCAACGAATCTGCCGATGAAAGCGAGAAGATACAAATGGATATCATTTATACGCAACCCAGTCAAGACTAATCCGCACGGCAAAACCGGCACATGAATAAATTGATTATGAATCGTTACTTAATACCCATACGATTATGAAAATAGGGAAATGGATTGGCGGAATCATGGGGTTCATGGCTCTGGGTCCGCTGGGTGCCTTGGCAGGATACGCCATCGGCTCCTTATTCGACAAAGCGAACGATGCGCAAGCGGATTTTGATAACGGGCAAGGAGGAGCTTCCTATACCCATGCAGGCCAGCGCAACAGCTTCCTCTTCTCCATGCTGGTAATGGCTTCATACATTATCCGTGCAGACGGGAAAATCATGCATAGCGAAATGGAGTTCGTACGCCGTTTCCTCCGCACCAACTTCGGAGAAGATGCCGTAAACGAAGGGGAACAAATCCTCCTGAACCTCTTCGAACAACAAAAGCGCATGGATGCCTCCAACCCTTATGCATTCCGCAATACAATTCACGAATGCGGCGCACAAATTGCAGCCAACCTCACATACGGCGAACGCTTGCAACTTTTGGACTTTCTCGCCAAAATCTCACAAAGCGACGGGCATGTATGCCAACAGGAGATAGAAGCCCTGAAAGAAGTGGCACAGGCCATGCAACTCTCCGAAAAAGAAGTGGAATCCATGCTGAACCTCGGAGGTGACTCGCTTGCCGATGCCTACAAGGTATTGGAAATCGATCCGTCAGCAACCGATGAAGAAGTGCGTGCCGCTTACCGCCGCCTTGCCTTGAAACATCATCCCGACCGGGTAGCGACTTTAGGAGAAGACATACGCAAAGCTGCCGAAGAGAAATTCCAACACATCAACAACGCTAAGGAGCGCATCTATAAGGCAAGAGGAATGAAATAATTTGCCGATTTACGATTTAGCGTTTACAAATGCCAATCAGGAGTTAAAAGGGAGTTATAGGTAGTTATT
>ULRZ01025778.1_pt1 | contig 10817 bp, 9 predicted proteins | sample 1955861 | NCBI WGS metagenome assembly ULRZ01 (sample SAMEA4835694, study PRJEB28245) | human gut metagenome | biome: gut microbiome; material: fecal sample | place: Denmark | collected 2008 | reverse complement strand
CGCGGAGATTCAATGCCGTCCTGAACAGTCTGCACCGACTGCTCAACGACGATATAAGTCTCTCCGTTCGTGTCCGTCTCGATTTCCGTCACCGGCATCTCTCCGCTGAGAGTTTCCTCGGGGATATTCGAGATGTCGTAGATGCCGTTGTAGACATAGTTGATCGTGGTATTGCTGCTCTCGGGTTCGGTCTGCACATCTTCCCTTGAACACGCCCACAGACCCGAAGCCACGCACATCACGAGCCCCAGGCAGACGATCGCTTTGAGTTTGTCTTTCATTTTCTTTTTCCTCTCATCAGGCGCCAACGCGCCGCTCCTATATATCATCGAGCCAAGTGCCCGATATAAACAAAAATCAACCGCCGAACGGCGTTTGAACAAGGCGCTCGCGCATAACGAAGCGCACATAATTTATCGCCTTATCTGCGCTGAAAGTCCAGCGCGTCAGCTGAGCCACCCGCTCGCCGGGTGCAAGCTTCAGCTGCTTTTGTTCTTTTGCGGTCGGCAGGCGAAGGACAATTTTCATATCGATCCTGTCAACATCGATGCCGTCGCTGTCAAGTATCGCGTGCGCCACCGACTTGTCCGGGTCGAGGGATTGCACGATGTTATAAAGCTCCTCGGTAAAGTAACTGTCCTCAACGGCAACGGTCTCTCCGCCGGCGAGGCGCAGTCTGCTGAGTCTGCCAATTTTTTTATCCTGCGGAAAGTTCTTTGCAAGCTCGCCTTTCGGATATTCTAGCCCCGATGAAATGATTACGTTTCTTATCTCCATCCCGAGCCTTTCAAGCGAATAGGTCAGCGAGATTATCGGCTCAAACGCAGGCATCCACTTGTTGGAGCTGACGAATGTGCCGACTCCGTGGCGCTTGTATATCCTGCCGTCATGCTCGAGCTCGGAGAGCGCGGAGCGAACGGTTGCCCTGCCCACGCCGAGGGTTTTCATCAGTTCTTTTTCCGTCGGCAGTTTCGAATCAGCCGGATAGTCGCCGGAATCTATCATAGAGGTTATGTAATTTTTGACCTGCAGATAGAGCGGCAACCTGCTCAGACTGTCCATAGAAACTCCCCGATAAATTAAGATAAAATAAACTTTTTTAATATACTTGACACTATTCTAATATAATGCTATAATTTTGTCAAGATGTTCGGACAACCGAACAAGAATCACAAAAACACATAAAATCGCGGCTCTGCCGTCACGCGCTGTGCTTTTCCTTTTATATAGGGGGGAGCTCGGCGTGAAGTGCGCACCGCCGCAGTCAAAGGGGAGATGAATATGGCTCAGAAAGTGCAGAAAGTCCGCAGCAAGCTCGAAAAAAAGGGCTACAGCGGGATCGAATGCACCGAAGTCGGCAAGTGCATCCGCCTCGAGGGCGAGATGACCGAATGGACCGACATCGTCAAAGCCGGCAAGGCTGCCGCCAAGTTCGGCTACAAGGGCGTGCTCAATGATATCTCACTCAAAGGATTCACCGAGCCCGCAATACGTGCGCCGAAATTCACCGACGGTTCGCTCGAGGGAGCTCAGCCCGATGTTCTCATCATCGGCGGCGGCGTCATCGGCTGCTCTATCGCAAGAGAGCTGACCCGCTACAAGCTCAATGTTCTGCTCGTCGACAAAGAGAGTGATGTCGCAATGCAGGCGTCGTCGAGAAACGACGGCATGATTCATCCCGGCATCGCGTCCCATGTCGGCACGAAGCGCGGTGAGATGAATGTGCGCGGCAACGCAATGTACACTCAGGTGTGCAAGGAGCTTTCCGTTCCGTTCGAGCGCTGGAGCAATCTTATACTCTACAGTGAGAAGATTTTCGGCTTCTTCTCACCTCTCGTGTTCAACTACCGTGAGAAGCACCTCGGCATCGAGGGCAGAAAGATAAGCCGCGAGGAGCTCCACCGCATCGAGCCCAACATTACTGACGAGGCTATCGGCGCGTTCGAGTTCCCGTCGTCCGGTGTGCTCTCGCCCTATAAATTAACAGTCGCGTTCGCTGAGAACGCAGTCGAAAACGGCGCAAAGGTCTCGCTCGATACGATTGTAACTTCAATCGACACCGAGGGCGACAGGATAGTCGCAGTACATACGAACAGAGGTACAATTCACCCCAAGGCTGTTATAAACGCAGCCGGCGTATTCTCGGATAAGATAGCCGAAATGGCGGGCGACCGCTTCTTCACCATCCACCCAAGAAAGGGACACCTCGCGATACTTGACAAGAAGCAGGGTCCGCTCGTCCAGAGATCGATGGGACTCATCGGACTCTCGCAGGCGACTTCGGACACCAAGGGCGGCGGCGTTATGCGCACGATAGACGGCAATGTTCTCGTCGGTCCCGACGCATTCGAGCAGCCCTACAGAGAAGATTTCTCGACAAAGCGCGAGAATGTCGACGCGATGCTCAACAAGCATCTCCCGCTGATAAAAGGCTTCTCGAAAGCCGATGTCATAACATATTTCGCAGGCGTGCGCGCCGCGACATACGAAGAGGAGTTCATAGTCGAGGGCTCCGAAAAGCTTCAGAATCTTATCCACGCCGCCGGCATCCAGTCCCCCGGACTCGCGAGCGCCCCGGCAATAGCCGAGGATATCAGCAAGATAACCGTTGACCGCCTCTCGAAATTCATGAAGGTCGTACCCAACGAGAAGTTCAACCCGAACCGCAGAGTGACCCCCGTCATGGCGAAGCTCTCGGTAGCAGAGAGACAGGCGGCAATAGAAAAGAACCCCGATTACGGCATCGTCGTGTGCCGCTGCGAGGGCATCAGCCGCGGCGAGATAATCGACGCAATAAACTCCCCCGTTCCCGCGACTTCAATTGACGCGATAAAGCGCCGCGTGCGTCCCGGAATGGGCAGATGCCAGGGCGGCTTCTGCATGCCGCTGGTCACGGGCATTATCTGCGAGCAGACCGGCATGAAGATGACCGACGTCACAAAGAGCGGCGGCGACAGCAACCTGCTGTTTGAAAAGGAGGGCACCGACAATGACTGAACTCAGATATGATGTAATAGTCCTCGGCGGCGGCCCGGCAGGTCTTGCGGCCGCGATATCCGCGCACAAGAACGGCGCGAATGTGCTGCTTATAGAGCGCGAGCACAAGCTCGGCGGTATCCTCAAGCAGTGCGTACATGACGGATTCGGACTCATCCGCTTCGGCGAGCGCCTGACAGGTCCCGAATATTCGGGAAGATTCATCAGGGAGTTTCTCTCCCTCGGAATAGACTATAGAATAAACGCATTTGTAACAGACGCCGAGAAAAATTCTGACGGCTTCACCCTCACCGTTCAGAGCGCGCAGGGCATACTTATCTGCCGTTCGAAAGCCGTGGTTATCGCGTGCGGATGCCGCGAGCGCACCTCGCGCCAGGTATTTATCCACGGCGACAGACCCGCCGGCATATACACCGCCGGCACGGCACAGTATTTCGTCAACATTCTCGGTCAGATGCCCACGCGCCGCTGCGTTATTCTCGGCAGCGGAGACATCGGCATGATAATGGCGCGCCGTCTCACCCTTGAGGGCGCGAGCGTCGAGGGCGTCTACGAGATAAAGGACACCCCCGCAGGTCTTGCGCGAAACGTTCACCAGTGCCTGCACGATTTTGACATTCCGCTCCACCTTTCGACCACGGTCACAAAGGTTTTCGGCGTCAAGCGCGTTGAAGCGGTCGAAGTCTGCCAGGTGGACGGAAAGATGCAGCCGATAGAATCCACCGCGCGAATCATTCCCTGCGACGCGCTCATTCTCTCCGTCGGACTTCTGCCCGAGAACGAAGTGGCGCAGATGCTCGGAGTCGAGCTCGACCCCGCAACGAAAGGCGCGGTAGTCGATCAGACGCTGATGACGAATGTGCCCGGCGTATTCTCCTGCGGCAATGCACTGCACGTCAACGACCTTGTCGATTATGTCTCCCTCTCGGGCGACCAGGCGGGCGAATCCGCCGCCGAATACTGCAAGGGTGAGAAGAATGCAGCCGACAGAGTGCCTGTTGAATACGACAGAGCGAAGTTCCTCTATGTTGTTCCGCAGTATTACGACAAGGCGGCAAAGGACGGCATGACGATGTACTTCAGACCGCGCAGCGAGTTCAAGAAGCAGTCCGTCACCGTCGCGAGCGGCAGCGATGCGCTGATAAACAAAAAGTTTGCAAATCTCTCCTCCTCCGAGATGGAAGTCTTGAAATCCGAGAATATTTCGGATAGAATTACAGACAAGATAACCGTCAGCATGGAGGACATGAAATGAAGATAAAATATCTGGGCACGGCGGCAGCCGAGGGCGTTCCCGCGATTTTCTGCCGCTGTGAGGTGTGCAGAAAATCAAAGGCGGCGGGCGGCAGAAACATCCGCACCCGCTCCCAGTCGATAATCGATGACAGATTGCTTCTCGACTTTTGCCCCGACACTTTCATTCACACCCTGCGCGACAACATCGATCTTATATCGATAAAATCCTGTCTCATTACCCACGCGCACGAGGATCACCTCTATCCGCAGGACATTCAGATGCGCCTGCCGGAATGCTTCGCGAATTTTATGGGCGAAGAGGTGACTCCGCTGAACTTCTACGGTTCGGATACGACGCTCCAATGGATAAGAGACATGGAGTGGTGCGATGCGCTGACAGAAAAGAATGTTCTCGCGCTGCACCCCGTGAAAGCGTTTGAACCGTTTGAGGTCGAGGGTTACACAGTGACCGCGCTCAAGGCGGATCATGACCAAAAGACCGACCCGTTTATCTATATAATATCAAACGGCGAAAAAACGATGCTCTACGCGCACGACACCGGATATTTCCCCGACGAGACCTGGGATTATCTCGAACGCAAAAAGCCCGTATTCAATTTTGTCTCGATAGACTGCACGGGCATGTTCGAAAACTACCGCCAGGGTCACATGGGACTCTCCGCCGATGCGGACACAAAGGACCGCATGATAAAAGAGGGGCTTGCGACGGATAAGACCGTTTTCTGCTGCAACCACTTCTCCCACAACGGCAGAGCGACCCACGACGAATTTGTCCCCGCGGCGGCGGAGAAGGGCTTTCTCGTCGCCTACGATTCCATGGAATATGAGTTTTAACCGAAAGGACTGACACAAAGTGAACGTCACCGAAATGGTCTGTATAGTCTGCCCCAACGGCTGCCGTCTGAAGGTCAGCCGCGACGGCGACAAGATAGATGTTCAGGGCGCAAAGTGCAAGAGAGGCGTCGCATTCGGCACGACCGAGCTGACAAATCCCACCCGCTCCCTGACGACTACAGTCGACACCGCGTTTTCCGATATGCCCCGCCTGCCCGTCAAAACGAGCTGCGAGATACCGAAAGAGCACCTGCTCGACGCCATGAAAACCATCCGCGCATTTAAGCTCAGCGAGCGCGTGAACACCGGAGATGTCGTTATCAAAGACGTTTTCGGCGCGGACATAGTAGCAACAGCCGACATGAACTGAACATAAAGCTTATCAAGGAGGAAACACCGTGAGCAAATCAAAGAAGTTCGTACCCGATTGGTACCACGAGAAAGCACCCGAAAGATCCTACCGTTCCATTCTCAAATGGGGCGATCCCGAGGCGTTCAAGGCCCCGAACTCAAAGCTCTATGAGCTGATGAAAGAGACCTTCCATATGACCGACGACGACTTCAAGGTCAAACAGGAGATGGGTCTCGAAGAAGTTGATTATGATATCCCCTGCCGCCTGAGTGACGACCAGATAGCGGCTCTCGAAGCGATTGTCGGCAAGGCAAACGTCAGCACCGACAACTATGACAGACTCTCCGTCGCATACGGCAAGACGATGGTCGACCTCATGAGACTGCGCAAGCACATCGTTGAGAATGTACCCGACGCTGTTGTCTATCCCAAGAACCGCGAGGATATAATCGCCCTCGTCAAATACTGCTGCGAGCAGAAGATACCGATGTATGTCTACGGCGGCGGCTCCTCCGTCACCCGCGGCGTTGAGGCAGTCAAGGGCGGCATCACGCTCGACATGAGAAAGAACTTCAACAAGGTCATCTCCTTCAGCGAGCACAATCAGACAATAACCGTCGAAGCCGGCATGAGCGGTCCGAAGCTTGAAGAGACCCTCAACAACGCCGTCTCAACCCTCGGCGCAAAGCGCGCCTATACCTGCGGCCACTTCCCGCAGAGCTTTGAGTATTCTTCCGTCGGCGGCTGGGCTGTCACCCGCGGCGCAGGTCAGAACTCGAGCTACTACGGCAAAATTGAGGATATCGTCATCAGCCAGGAGTATGTCACTCCCATCGGCATCATCAAGAGCGACGAGTTCCCGAGAAACGCGACCGGTCCTTCTATAGACCAGATCATGATGGGCAGCGAGGGAACCTTCGGCATTCTTACTCATGTCACCCTCAGAGTTTTCAAGTATATGCCCGAGAACCGCAAGAAGTTCTCCTATGTTTTCAAGGATTGGGAGAACGGTCTCAACGCGGCGCGCGAGATAATGCAGGGTGAGTTCGGCTTCCCGTCAGTCTTCCGTCTCTCCGACCCCGAGGAGACTTCAATAGCTTTCCGCCTCTACGGCGTTGCGGACACTGTTATTGACAAGATGCTCGCCGCTAAGGGCTACAAGGACGGCAAGCGTGTGCTCATGCTCGGCTGGAGCGAGGGTGAGAAGCACTTCAGCAAGAACGTCGCAAAGCAGATAGACAAGATATGCAAGAAGCACGGCGCAATGTACACCACCAGCATCGTCACCAAGGGCTGGGAGAAGGGTCGTTTCACCGATCCCTACCTGCGCGAGGACATGGGCGACTACGGCCTTATGCTCGACACCCTCGAGTGCTCGGTCAACTGGGATAACTTCACCAATGTCTACGAGAATGTCCGCCGCTTCTGCAAGAGCAGACCAGACACCATCTGCATGACCCACATGTCCCACTTCTATCCCCAGGGCGCAAACCTCTACTTCATATTCGAAGCAAAGATGAACGACCTTGACGAGTATCTTGAGTATCAGCGCGGCATCATGGACAACATCCAGAAGTACGGCGCGGCGATGAGCCACCACCACGGCATAGGCAAGATGACCGCTCCGTGGCTTGAGGCGCAGATCGGCAAGAACCAGATGGATATCTACCGTGCGCTCAAGCAGCACTTCGATCCCGACAACCTGATGAATCCGGGCGGAACACTCGGTCTCGATCTCCCCGAGGATCAGAAGAGAGACTTCATCAACAAGTAAAAATCACCTCCATTTTTACCGGAGAATGAGAACAGAGAGTGCCCTGCGGTTAAATTTCCGCAGGGCACGTCGTGTTTTTGCAATCAGAAATCGGAACGACCCCTGCGGTGCACAAGCCGCCGGGGTCGTTCCGAATATAGGAGATTTGTGGTTGTCGATTATGTACAGGTGCCGTCAGGACACCAGGCATAAGTCAAGGAGCGGGAGCCCGTGTACGTTAAACGAACCCCTGTTCGCTTGACGTGTGCCGCACTGCGGGTTTGCCGCAAAACACGGATCTTCCGCCCTCGTTTTATACGAGCACATAGTACACCATTTTCTCAAAAAATGGAATAGACTTTGTACAACTGGTAATTTTTGAGGACAAATAACCGTCTTAATTTCCTATGGAAACTTTTAACTTGATTTTTAATGGCTATATTGCATTTCTCAACTTTTTAAATTCGCTGTTTTCATTTTAGAAATTCATTCAAACCGAGTCTTTTTTCACTCCACGCTGATTTTTCCGTAAATTTTATTCACCGGTATAAACAGCAGGAAAGTGAGCACGGAATTGAGGCACGCTTTTATGAGGTTGAACGGGATTATCGCGGGAATGAGCATTTTGACGACCGCTTCGACACCCGTCCCCATAAAAATACCGGTGAACATGAGATTGAGCGGTATCATAACGAGTGTCATCAGCACCGAGCCGACCGCGAGTCCCGCCGCCATGCCTTTTTTGCCGCCGATTTTTTTGTACATCAAACCGGATGCCAGCACGAGCACGCCCGACGCACAGAAGTGCATAAGAAAGCCGATAATGTGGCTCGACGAGCTGACGGTAAACGCCTGGATAGCCGAGGTGATGAGCAGAATCACAAGCCCCGCTGACGGTCCGAACAGCATCGTGCCGATGAGCACGGGAACATCCGCAATGTCGTATTCGAGAAACGGCGCAGAGGGCAAAAGCGGAAACTTGATAAAATACACCGACACCACGGCAACCGCCGCGAGCATCGCCATGACCGTTATTTTCCGCAGGTTCTGTCTTGAGTTTTTCTTCATGAGTATCTTCCTCTCTTTATTTTGCAACCGGGAAGATGAAAAAGCAAAAGCCCCGCTATATAAGCGGGGCGCAAATGCATTTTTCGCATCCTCTTCCATCCGGACTTTACCGTCGGCTCCGGAATTGCACCGGATCAACCGCTCTCGCGGCTCGCGGGCTTCGGCTTTCGCCTTCACCGCCGGTGGGGAATTTCACCCCGCCCCTGAGATTGCTGTATATATTGTCGCACTTTGAAAGTGTTTTGTCAATAGCTATGCGGAACTTGATATTCGCCGCATCAAAAGTTTACACTTGATTCAAATATCAGGGTGTAGTTAATGCACTGTTTGCAGTCTATGGGTAAAATCCCGGACAGATGAGCACTTTATTCCGTTGTATTTCGCGCCGCCTTATGTTATACTTAATCCCGACAAACAAACGGAGGCAACAGCATGAATTTCACTCAATTCAATAAAAACGGCGGCGTTGAGGGCTTCTGCCTGATAAAGACCGTCGACCGCAAGATGACGGCAAAGGGCGTGCCTTATCTCGATCTCACGCTAGCCGATCCTGACGGCGAAATAAACGCAAAGCTCTGGGACTACAAAGAGGAGCTCCACGGCGAATTCGCCGCAAACGATCTGATAAAAGTCCGCGGAACGGTTCAGCCGTTCAACGACTCGCAGCAGCTGAGGATAGAGCGCATACGCAAAGTAACCGAAGCGGACGGCGTGCGCATCGAAGATTTCGTTCCCTCGGCAGGCTTCTCGGGCGAGGCTATGTTCAACGAGCTGATGAAAGTCGCGGGCAATTTCAAGGACGAGGAATTAAAGACACTCGTCACCGCTCTGCTCAATGAATACAAAGACAAGCTGCTCTACTGGCCGGCGGCGTTCAGGCTGCACCACGCGATACGCGGCGGACTGCTCTATCACACGCTCTCAATTCTCCGCATGGCTCAGGGAGTCGCGGATATATATCCGTTTATAGACAACGACCTACTCTTTGCGGGCGTTATACTCCACGATATCGCAAAGACAGAGGAATTCGACGTCGCGCAGACCGGCATTGCCTCGGGCTACACGACCGACGGCAATCTTATCGGCCACCTCGTGCGCGGAGCGATGGCGGTTGACAGATGCGGAAGGAAGCTTGGCATCAGCGAAAACACGCTCATGCTCGTCGAGCACATGATAATCTCGCACCACGGCGAGCCGGAGTTCGGCGCGGCAGTGCGCCCGATGTTCCTCGAGGCGGAGATACTCTCCTCGCTCGACACGCTCGACGCGAAGATATATGAGATCGAGCAGGCGTGCAGAAATGTTCAGCCCGGCGAATTCACTCCCCGCCAGTGGGCGCTCGACAACCGCAAGCTCTATAACCACGACCGCAACCACGCCGATTTCAAGGCGGAGCTGATAAAATAAGGAGAGCCTATGGACTGGACAGAAATAAAGATAACCGTGGACACAAAGGATATCGACACCGCGGGCGACATTGCCAACATGGTCGTGCCCTACGGCATATATATCGAGGACTACAGCGACCTCGAGCGCGAGGCGATGGAGATAGCCCACATCGATCTTATTGACGAGGATCTGCTCGCCAAAGACAGGACGAAAGGCATTGTACACATCTATATCGACCCGCAGGATCACCCGCAGGAGGCTGCCGCTTTTCTGACGGAACGGCTTGCGGCGGCGGGAATAGAGAATGAGATCGACCTCACCCAGTGCAAGAACGCCGACTGGGAGAACAACTGGAAGCAGTATTTTCACCCGATAAAAATAGGCGAGCGTCTGCTCATCCGCCCGACATGGGAGGACGAATACGACGCAGAAGGTCGCGCGGTGCTCCATCTTGAGCCCGGGCTCGCGTTCGGCACGGGCAGCCATGAGACGACCCGTCTCTGCCTTGAGGCACTTGAGAAAAATATCAAGGGCGGCGAAAAGGTTCTCGATGTCGGCTGCGGGAGCGGCATTCTCGCGATAGCCTCTCTCCTGCTCGGCGCAGATAGTGCAACCGGCGTTGACATAGACGAGCTCGCAGTCAAGACTGCGGAGGAAAACGGCAAAATGAACGGCTTCGGCAACGACCGTCTGACTTTTATTCACGGCGACCTTGCCGACAAGGTCAGCGGCAAGTTCGATATAGTCGTTGCAAACATTGTTGCCGATGTTATAATCATGTTCTGCAAGACCGTACCCGATTTCATGGCGGACAACGCCGTGTTCATCACCTCCGGCATAATCGACATACGCGAGCAGGAAGTTGTTGACGCATTCGCCGAAAACGGATTTGAAATCATCGCGCGCCACGCCGACGGCGGCTGGCGATGCTTCGAATGCAGGAGAAAGAAGTAAATATACAAACAGTTCGAGGGACTGCACCGATGTGCAGCCCCTCGATTTTGATTTCAAGAGCTTTGTTTATATCAGGATTTCAATAGAAGGGACAGCCCTTGCGGCTGTCCGATATCGGTGAAGACGATGTGCTTTAGCAAATTATATCGTGACTTGTTTTTTTAAACTTTTGCAAAGTAAAAGTGAGCGACTCAATTAATTATCATAATTAAC
>ULRZ01018942.1_pt1 | contig 10959 bp, 12 predicted proteins | sample 1955861 | NCBI WGS metagenome assembly ULRZ01 (sample SAMEA4835694, study PRJEB28245) | human gut metagenome | biome: gut microbiome; material: fecal sample | place: Denmark | collected 2008 | reverse complement strand
AAGGTCAGACGCTGATGGGCTGCCTCGCCTCCGCCAGTTGCATGATTCTCCTGCGCGACGTGCTGCCAAACTGGGCGCTGATCCTCGTGATGCTGCTGACCAGTATGCTTGCTGGTGCGATTTGGGGCGGCATCCCGGCGCTGTTCAAGGCAAAGTGGAATACGAATGAGACGCTGTTCACGCTGATGATGAACTATGTCGCGACGCAGCTGGTCGCGTACTTCTGCATCTTCTGGGAGTCGCCGAAGGGGTCGGGCAAAATCGGCATCATCAACCAGCGCTCGCAGATTGGCTGGCTGCCGAAGGTCGCTGATCAGCAGTATCTGCTCAACATCATCGTGGTTGGCGTGCTGGTGCTGCTGATGTTCCTCTACCTCTATTACACCAAGCACGGGTACGAAATTTCCGTCGTCGGCGAAAGCCAGCGCACCGCCCGGTATGTAGGGATCAAGGTGGAGTGGGTCATCATCCGCACGATGCTGATTTCCGGCGCACTCTGCGGCTTGGCGGGCTTCCTGCTGACCGCGGGCAGCGACCACACGCTGACGACGACGCTTGTAGACGGACGCGGCTTCACAGCGGTCATGGTGTCGTGGCTGGCGAAATTTAACCCGTTCGTTATGATTTTTACCAGTTTCCTGCTCGTTTTCCTTGACCGCGGGGCTGGCGAGGTATCCTCGAAGTTCGGGCTGAATCAGTCTTTTGCGGACATTATCACCGGTGTGATTCTGTTCTTCATCATCGGCTGTGAGTTCTTTATCAACTACAAAATTAGCTTCTGCAAGCGTACTGGGAAGGAGGAGAAGCTGCGTGTTTGATATCATTTCATTCATTCCCCGCGCGGTGGTGCAGGGCGTTCCGCTGCTTTACGGCAGCACGGGTGAAATACTGACGGAAAAGTCCGGCAATTTGAACCTCGGCATCCCCGGCATCATGTATGTCGGCGGCATCTGCGGTGTTATCGGCTCGTTTTTCTACGAAAACTCCCTGCCCAGCAAGGCGGACATCAGCGCGCTTCCGGCAATTCTGATTCCGATTGTATGCTGCCTGCTCGGTTCGCTACTGATGGGGCTGCTCTACTGCCTGCTGACCGTTACGCTCCGTGCGAATCAGAACGTGACGGGCTTGGCCATGACAACTTTCGGCGTGGGTGTTGGCAACTTCTTCGGCGGCTCCCTGATCAAACTGTCAGGCAGTGAAGTTCCGTCTATTGCCCTCTCCGGCACAAGCTACTTCTTCCATCGCCCACTGTTCGCCGAGAGTGAAGGCTGGTTCTATCAGGACTTCTTGTCCTATGGCTTCATGGTATACCTCGCGATTGCCATCGGCTTCTTCGTCGCTTGGTTCATGAAGCACACCCGCATAGGTCTGCACCTGCGCGCGGTTGGCGAAAATCCGAACACCGCCGACGCCGCGAGCATCAACGTGACGAAGTATAAGTACATGGCGACGTGCATCGGCAGCATGATTGCCGGGCTTGGCGGACTGTACTACGTCATGGACTACGCAAGCGGCGTGTGGTCAAACAACGCGTTCGGCGACCGCGGCTGGCTGGCGATTGCGCTGGTCATCTTCACCATCTGGCGCTCGAATGTTGGCGTGTTCGCATCGATTCTCTTCGGCGGACTCTACATCCTGCACATGTACATCCCGACCGGCTCAAATCCGGCGGTGAAGGAACTGTACAAAATGCTCCCCTATATTGTGACCATCGTGGTGCTGTGCATTTCCAGCTTGCGCAAGAAGCGTGAGGACCAGCCGCCGCAGCATTTGGGGCTGCCATACTTTAGAGAAGAAAGGTAAACAAATAGAAGAACCGCGGCGGGTGCTGAAGAAAGGCACTCGCCGCGGTTAGCTTATGATGCTTATAGAATCTTTATTGCGCTTTTCGATGGATTGTGCTACAATAACGAAGTGCAATCGTGAAAATACATGCGCGCAGTTCGACAAAAGCACCTCGGAGGAAAGAACATGGCACGAGCATTTTCAGCCAAAGATGCTAAGCAGCTGATTCGGCAGCATCAAAAGCTAAGGAATCAACTGATAGATAACTACAATTATGCGGAACGCCAGAAAAAGGACAGCAATTCGATTGCAAGCAGTTTATTTTCCAGAAATGTATTTGCATCGCTTTTTGCGGATGAATTGCTATGAGCGAATCAACGGAAAAAAAGGAAAGCAAATAATCGTTTGACTGCCAGCACATAAAAAAGGATTTGCGCCTGTTGAAACGCAAATCCTCTTTTCATACTATTGACAAAATTTTTTGATAGGCTTCCCTGCTTATTGCTTGCTAATCTGCCTCGCCACATGCACCCCGCTTGCGGACGCATGGGACAGAGAGTGCGTGATGCCGCTGCCGTCGCCGATGATGTAAAGCCCGTCGTGGCAGGTCATGAGGTTGCTGTCCACCTCGACCTCCATGTTATAGAACTTCACTTCCACGCCGTAGAGCAGCGTGTCGTCGTTGGCAGTGCCGGGGGCGACTTTATCCAGCGCGTAAATCATCTCGATGATGCCGTCCAGAATGCGCTTGGGCAGCACGAGGCTCAGGTCGCCCGCGGCGGCGTTCAGCGTCGGCACGGTGAACGACTCCTTGATGCGTTTTTCGGTGCTGCGCTTGCCGCGGATGAGGTCGCCGAAGCGCTGGACGATAACGCCGCCGCCCAGCATGTTGCTCAGGCGCGCAATGCTCTCGCCGTAGCCGTTGGAGTCCTTGAACGGCTCAGAGAAATGCTTGGCGACCAGCAGCGCGAAATTCGTGTTGTTCGTCTGTTTTGCGGGATCCTCGTAGCTGTGACCGTTCACAGTTACAATCCCATTCGTGTTTTCGTTGACGACAACGCCCCTGGGGTTCATGCAGAAGGTGCGTACCGCGTCTTCATACTTTTCGGTGCGGTAGACGATTTTGCTTTCATACAGTTCGTCGGTCAGGTGCGAGAAAATCTCGGCGGGCAGTTCCACGCGGACGCCAATATCGACGCGGTTGGAATTTGTCTTGATGTGAAGGTCTTTACAGACTTTTTCCATCCATTTGCTGCCGCTGCGGCCGGCGGAAATAACGCACTTGCGCCCCTCAAAGAATTTGTCGCCGCTGTAAATGCGATAGCCGTTGTCCGTCTTTTCTACCGTGTCGATGGGGCAGTCAAAATGAAACTCCACCTGTTCCTTCAGATAGTCGTAAAGGTGCTCGAGCACAATATAGTTAATGTCCGTTCCGAGGTGGCGAACGGAAGCGTCCAGCAGGTGCAGACCGTGTTGCATACACGTCTTTTTCAGGCTCGTGCCGGCGGTCGAATAGAGCTTCGTGCCCTCGCCGCCGTAGCGCAGATTGATGGTATCAACATATTCCATGAGTTCCGTGGCGGCCTTTTTGCCGATGTACTCGTAGAGCGTGCCGCCGAAATCGTTGGTGATGTTGTACTTGCCGTCGGAGAATGCGCCCGCGCCACCAAAGCCGCTCATGATGGAGCAGCACTTGCAGTGGATGCAGGATTTCACTTTCTCGCCGTCAATCGGACACTTCCGGCGGTTGAGCGGGTGCCCCGTTTCAAAAACGGCGACTTTCAGGTCAGGTCGGCGTTCCATCAATTCATAAGCGGTAAAAATTCCTCCGGGGCCAGCACCAATAATGAGCACATCGTACATCGTAATTCCTCCATCAAAAGCTGCAGTGGGGTGGCTGACAGGGATATTTCCCCCATTTTGCAAGCATATAGCAACCATTTTATTATACCATACCGAAGTGCTGGTGACAAGTGCAAAATGCGTTATTTTCCCGCCTTGACAAGCGGCATCATCGGAATTGTCTCTTCGGACAGCACAACTTCTTCCATAGCGGCGAGCATGAATCTGCCGCCAGCAGCCTGACCGGAATTTGCGTCATTATGCGGCAATGCTCAGCACGAAACATTCACTGCGCAAAACACTACATTTTCACACGCCTGCGCCAAAATTTGCGTTGCGTCGCAGTCCAGATTTAGCCAATCCTGCTTTGCATCGCTTGTTAGAATGACAGGCATCCGGTCGTGGATGAAGCGAATCTGTTCGGCGGGCTTACGCGTTAGAATGGTGAACACTGCGCGCCCGTTCTCCACGCGGTACAGCCCCGCCATGTATAGCAAACCTGCATCCGCCTGTCGGATGGCGTACTTGATTTTCTCCCTGCCGCGCTTTTCCCACTCGAAATAGTTCGTTGCTGGAATCAAGCAGCGGTGCTGACGCATCGCGTCCTGAAAGAGAGCCTTCTCTCCTGCCGTTTCGCTCCGAGCATTGATGAGCAGGCGGCCGTCCGGCAGCGTGTATCCCCATTGCATGGGAAAGGGCACGACGCGCCGGTTTCGATTGTTCGCCAGCACAGGCACGGTATCCGTCGGGAAAATCTCGCCCGTCTTGACGGTGACGCCGCGCCGATTCAGCTGATCGATGATGCTGCGAAGTTCGCCAGAATTGTCACTATCAGCAAGGAAAAAACGCCCGCACATGTGCAAAGCCTCCTCGTTCAGCCCTGCGGCGGATGCTTCATCATTCGCGCTTTGCGGCTGAGATAATACTGATATACTTCGCCATACGGAATCCAAATTCCTGCTTTCACAATCTGCACATACGCATTGTCTACCACGTCCTCTGCCTCCCGCCCGACGGGATAGCGCTGATGGCGCGTGTAGTAATCGTTTGTCTCCTCGCGCAGCCACTTGGCGATCTGCTCGCGCTGGCACAGTTTCAGGTCTGAAAACCGTTTGTCCAGCTGCCGCGGCTGCTGATGAACATTGAACCCCCATTGCATAATTCATTTCTCCTCTATCCTATTTTCTAATGAGAATACGTCAAGATGCGCCGCCGAGTTGTGCGATGCCGCCTTAAATGGAGCCACTGACGCGGGCGGATGCCATGTGGTGTTACGCGACTTTCCGGCGAACCGGCCGCACAACCGTAATCAGCCGCCCCAGCCGATGTGCCGTCTCGATGGTCTGCGCCGTGCCGCCGGGCTGACCGTCAAAACATGCCAGCAGCACGCTGCAATGCGACACCATGTAGTAGTTCCGATCGAATAGGCAGCGCTTGGTATACTCGTGCGCAATCCATGTGATGACATCTGCTTCCTCGCGGATGCGCTCCGCCCGGTTGCGCAGGGATTGCGGCCACTTTGCAGTCTGTCCGTCGTGCGGAATGGCGATTTCCAGCGTAATTTCCGGGTACTGCTCGCGCAGCGTCAGCACCGCCTCCGCCGCGTACATATCCATGCCCAGCGCCCCGCCGGAAATAAAGTGCGTGTACCCTTCCAGAATCATCATTTCAATAGAATTACACAGCCGGCGCTTGAAATCCACGCAGCGTGGGTCGGCTTCATCAAAACCAAACGGCAGTTTTTGCGGACGATGCCCAGTGAATGCCACGCTGTGCCGCCAATCAGCAGGTTCTCGGCGAATGATTCTGTCCATTTCAATTTCCCTCCGTCGCTTCTACAAACCAGCGCCCGACGATGGCAGTGCGTTCGTCTGTCGGACGCTCAAAAAACAAGTAGCGCTCCTGACCTGCCAGCATCACCGTGTATCGGTCACCCTGCCCGCCGGATTTGCGCGCTGCCGCGGGCACAATCGCTTTTACACGCGAAATTTCGTATCGCCGTCCGTCCACCCAGTGGATGACCTGCGGCCGCATCCGCCCGGAAGCATCAAACACAACATCTACGTTGATATACTGCTTGCGATATTTCAATGCTGACTCCCTCCTGAATCATTCTGCACGGCTGAAGCACCGAAATTCCACATTGTCATTTACGTGACCTCCAGATGTGATTTACTGTGTCTATTATAACGCGAAAGAACGTTCTTGTCAACAGCATAGCGCTGTTATTCTATGATTTTCATTTCCGACGGTACACGGTGTGCAGATATTATCTATGTCTAAATCTTGACGCGTTTTATTCTGCCTATGGGAAAAAAGGCACTCACCCGCAGGAAAAAACACACCATATTTCCGCGCAAGCATTGACATATTGGCAATCTCGTCTTACAATAGAAATGCCTATAGGCACTGCCCGGAGCGCATACGCGCAAGTGCGAAACGGACACCATCATACAGAAAGTCGTGAGGTTGAAATGGATGAGTGAAAGTGAGATTACCGACGTATACAACAAGATGCTGGAGGATCTCATGCGATTATGCCGCATTCTGCTCAATTACCAAATGATTCATGGTGTGGATGCGGAAGATATTGTTCAGCGAGTGGTGCTGCGGGCGCTGGAGAAGAAGGAGCAGCTGGCGAATCACAAGAATCTCTACGGATGGTTCGTCAACGCCTGCAAGCTGGAGTGCATCACACTGGCGCGTCGCTCCCGCATCGAACGCAGGCGGCTGGGTATATCGCTCCCGCTGGAACCGGAAATCCTCATCGAGAAACAGCAGGACGAACTCATCCAATGGCTGCGAAAGAGCGAGATGAACGAGCTGCTGGAGGAACTGCAAGCGCGCCTGACCCCGCTGGAGAAGTCCGTCTATCACCAGTATTACGAGGAGGATAATTCCGCGGCGGATACAGCGGACACGCTTGGTATCAAGCGCAACACGGTCAACGATGCCGCGCGCCGCATCCGCAAAAAAGCGGCGGGACTGCTTTTCGTCACGCTGCTGCTGTGCGTACAGGGCGGCACGTTTTTGATTCTATAAAATTTTTTCTGCTTATCCCATTTTGCCCTTCTCATGCAGTATCATATAGTGAAGGGAGGCTTTTTTTGTGAGCGACCCAAAAGAAAAGGAGGTTCAAGCCATCCTGCAAGCGATTGATTACGGTCATCTGCCGCCGCGCGAGACGCAGCGCCGCCTGCTGAACATCATTCAGGCGGAAGCCGCCCGAACGGATGCGCCGACAGATGAAACGAAAATCCACACCTGCATGGATTTGCTGGAACGTCTGCAAGGTGAACAGAAGCCGATTGCCCCCGCGCGCGTGGATGTCCTCCGGCAGCACATTGCGGCAGCACATCAGAAAAACGAAAGAAAGCGTCAAAAGCGGAAGAAAATCATTGCCGCAGCGGCTTGCAGTGCCGCGGCGATTGCTGTCGCCTTTGCCGTATCGCATCCGCTGCTGTGGTATGAAAACTGGACAACCGCCGATGAACAGCAGCACTTCGTGACGAGCCACGAAATTGCCATTGAAATGCTGGAAACTGCCGTTGCTGACCCCATGCTGCCAACCGACGATACCGTTGAGGTGCAGAGCATCGCAGCGCTTGATGCGCTGATTGGCAGGAAAACCGGCATCCCGGAAATGGTGAATGGTCAATGGGAGCTTCAGCACCGCTATGTGAATTTCACGCGAAGTGGCATCAGTATTTCGCTGATGTATGTCAATGCGGCGGACGCACAGCAGACGATTGTCGGCGTAATCAATCTGATTTCCAATCCGCAGTATATGATGCTTTCATTCGAGCAGTCGTATGAAGGAACGATTCAACAGTTCGATGGACTGAATTTCTACATTACGGAAAACATCAACAAGCCCGTCGCTTTATGGCAGGGCGACGACAAACTTCTGCTGTTTTCCGGCAGAACGTCGCAGGAAGAGGTAACTTCACTCCTGCGCACAATCATTAGAGAGATAGGAGAATAAATGATGCATATGCTTCGCCGTATTTTCGCTGTGCTGCTTGTTCTTGCGGTACTTTTGAGCTGTGCATTCGCAGACGATTCCGTAGAACCGTGTGCGGATGTCACTTTCCTGTCCGCCACTTGTTCGCTCGGCATGGACAAAGTTGCCACTTTTACTCTGATGACGGATATCCTTGCCGGCCGCATTGTTGTCACCAACGCATGGCTGGAACAGCAGTCGAACGGACGCTGGGTTTATGTGAAAACGCTGGCTGTTCCGGCGACAATCGCCACGAACACTATTTCGTACTCTGCGACCCTCTCCTATTCCAGCGCGATTACGACCAGAGGCACGTTCCGAATCGGCTTCACTGCGGATGCGGATGGCCATCAAATCACCCGCTATTCCAACAGCCGCCGTTTCATCTGATACTATTTCCAGATTCACGCACTTTTTCCGTTCTGGCATCCGGCAGCTTCATTTAGTGCAGCGCTGCTGCGCGGCATTCCACTCCTGTTCACCAGAACGAAAAATTCGCGGCGCATTCTTAACCCAAAATAGTACGGCAAGCAAAAACTGCAAGTCTCTGCCCGTATCAAACAGCGCGGCAGGGCTTTTTTAATTGCCTTTCGACTATCCACGCGGGAAAAACGATGTGATTTCCAATTTTCGTGCATGAAAACGCAGGAAGTGCACAAAATGTTTTTCGGACACCGAAATCATGGGTAACACCGCACAGCCGCAGATGGCGGAAAAGACATCGCCAGACGCGCCGCCGAATTGTGCGGTGGTGCCCATGCACTTTCCCGAACAGATTTTGAAGGAGGCTGACCATCATGCGAGCAACCGGTATTGTTCGCCGCATCGACGAGCTGGGGCGTGTTGTCATTCCCAAGGAAATCCGCAGAACGCTGCGGATTCGCGAGGGCGACCCGCTGGAAATCTACACCGACCGCGACGGCGAGGTGATTCTCAAGAAGTATTCCCCGATTGGCGAAATGTCATCCTTTGCCAAGGACTACACGGAGAGCCTGTTCCGTTCGCTGGGGCATATTGCCGTGATTGTGGACCGCGATCAGGTGGTGGCGGCGAGCGGTCTGCCGCGCAAGGAGCTGGGCGACAAGCCGATCTCCCGCGCGCTGGAGACGGCCATTGCCAGCCGACAGACCGTTGCCCTGAATCAGCAGAGCGGCGGAAGGATGGTGGCAGTGACGACGGAAGAAGATCAGAACCCGAACTACACGGCGCAGGTCATCAGCCCGATTATTGCCGACGGCGAAGCGATTGGCGCGGTGCTGCTCATGAGCCGCGACAACGGCGTCAAAATGGGCGATACAGAGTTGAAGGTGGCGGAAACGGCAGCGGGCATCGTCGGGCGGCAGATGGAACAGTAAAAAATCGGGAAGCGCGCGCTTCCCTTTTTTGCGTTTTTGCTTGATTCAGAGGGCATTCTGGCGTATAATGGAGTACGGTATTTTCATCACGGAAAGGATGCAGCCAATGGCAAGCAAATCCAAGTCGATTATCGGCGGCATGACCGTGCTGGGCATTGCAGGCATTATCTGCAAGCTCGTCGGCGTGCTGTTCTCCATCCCCCTGACGTACGTTATCGGGGCGCAGGGTCAGGGCATCTACAATGCGGTTTTCCCGACCTACAACCTTCTGCTGACAATCTCATCCGCCGGGCTGCCCGTCGCGGTCAGCCGAATGGTATCCTCCGCGCTGGCGAAGGATGACCCGCACAGCGCCAAGCACGTTTTTCGTGTCGCCCTGCTGCTGCTGACGACTTTGGGATGCCTTGCGGCCATCATCATGCTGGCGGGCAGCGGAATGCTGGCGGCGCGCGTGAATCAGCCGGACAGCAAAATCGGCTTTCAGGTGATTGCACCATGCGTGGCGGTTGTGTGCATGATGTCGGCGTTCCGCGGCTTTATACAGGGACAGCAGGACATGGTGCCGACCGCCATCAGCCAGCTGATTGAGCAGGTCGGCAAGGTGTTTCTGGCGCTGCCGATGGCGTATATTGGCAACCAAATGGGCGGCGTGGCGATGGGCGCGGCAGGCGCACTGCTTGGCACAACCATCGTCGAAGGGATTGCCCTGCTGTACATGATTCTGCTTTACTTCCGCCGCCGAAGCCGCTTTGACGCGATTCCGCAGCTTGCGCCGGAGCAGAATGCTTCCACCAAGCGCATTGCCGAACAGCTGATGGTGATTGCCATCCCGATTACCATCGGCTCGTGCATCGTGCCCTTGTCGCAGTTCATTGACTCGGCGATGCTGGTCAACCGCTGCGTCGTTTCCGGTCTGACGCATGATGCAGCCGTCGAGACGTACGGCGTGTTCAGCGGCATGGTCATCCGCCTGATTAACATTCCCACGGCGCTGTCGCTGGCGGTCAGCATGTCGCTCGTTCCGGCAATTTCCTCCGCGTGGGCAGTGCAGGATATGGACGCGGTGCAGCGGCAGACGAATCTTGGCCTGCGCTTTGCGTTCCTGATCGGGCTGCCCTGCTCGGTCGGCATGAGCGTGCTCAGCGAGCAGATTTTCCGTTTCTTCTATCAGGGGTCGCTGAGCGAAGAGAACATCATGACCGGCAGCACGTTGCTAATGGTTTCCAGCCTGACGGTGGTGCTGTTCACGGTCGTGCAGGCGACGAGCAGCATTCTGCAAGGCGTTTGGAAGCAGCGGATTCCCATGTACACGCTGGTTGCGGGCGTTGTGTGCAAAATTGCGCTGAACTACACGCTGGTGGGTATTCCGGGCTTCAACATCCACGGTGCGCCGATTTCGTCGCTGGTGTGCTACACGGTATCGCTCGTTCCGAATCTCTATTACGTCATGAAGTATACCGGCACGAAGTTCAATTGGCGCGACTGGCTGGTGCGTCCGGGCATTGCGACGCTGGCGATGGGCGCGGCCGTCTGTCTGATGACACGCATCCTGCCGTTCAGCCGTCTGCTGACGATTGTGGAGGTAGCGGTCGGCATTGCGGTGTTCGTAGTCACGGCGATTTGGACGAAAGCACTCACCAAGGAGGACTTGAACACCTTCCGCCGGAAGCGGAAATAAGAAGTGAGGAAAGAAGCATGAAGCAGAACATCACCGTTGTGTCGCTGGGGCCGGGCGATCCGGAACTGCTGACGGCGCAGTCTCTGAACACGATGAAAAAGGCGAAGCGGCTGATTTTCCGCACGGTGCAGCACCCGGTTTACGTGGCGCTGACGGAAGCGGGCGTCCAAAGTACGTCGCTGGATGATTACTACGACCGCTATGAGGATTTCGACGAGATGCACCGTGACATGGCGAAGGCACTGTGGGCGGAAGCGGAGCATCACGCGGTTGTCTTTGCCGTGCTGGATGCCGGA
>ULRZ01038227.1_pt1 | contig 11078 bp, 6 predicted proteins | sample 1955861 | NCBI WGS metagenome assembly ULRZ01 (sample SAMEA4835694, study PRJEB28245) | human gut metagenome | biome: gut microbiome; material: fecal sample | place: Denmark | collected 2008 | reverse complement strand
TTCCAGACCCGCGTCGCGGCATCGTCTCTTTCGAGTCTTATAAGCGCGAGCGACCGCGTGATGATAATGGGTCATTCGTTCCCGGATATGGACGCTTTCGGAGCGGCAGTCGGCGTGTCGTCGATAACACGCGCCCTCGGCATCGACGCGTATATCGTCCTCGATGAAAACCGCAACTTTGCCGGCGCCGCCGTCGATATGCTTCGAGCCGACGGCTGGAACGGCAAAATAATCGATGTCAGCGAAGCCCTCGCGCTCATGACGAGAAAGACCCTGCTCGTCGTTGTCGATACCCATAAGAGCAGCTTTGTCGATTTCCCGACTCTCTATGAAAAGGCGTCCGCTACGGTCGTTATCGACCATCACAGAAAGTCGGTCGATCATATCAAAGACGCGCTCATTTTCTTCCATGACCCCAACGCCTCGTCGACCTGCGAAATGGTCACGGAGCTCATGCGCTATATAACCCCCGCGCCGACGCTGTCCCCAGTGGAAGCTCAGGCGATGCTCGCGGGCATAATGCTCGACACAAAGGAGTTCGTCCTCTCAACAGGTGTGCGCACCTTCGAAGCGGCGGCTTTCCTCAAGGGCAAGGGTGCAGATACCGTCGCGGTAAAACGCCTGTTCTCGAATTCGATCGAGAGCAACCGCAAGCGCAGCGAGATAATATCCGCCGCGCATATCTACAGGGGCTGTGCCATAGCCTGCACCGCACCCGGTACGGAGAACGCGAGACTGCTCAGCGCTCAGGCGGCGGACGAACTGCTTGAAGTCAGTGGCGTAAAAGCCTCGTTTGTTATTTTCGACAGCGGAAATGACAGCGTCAATATTTCGGCGCGTTCCTACGGCGATCTGAATGTCCAGATAATCATGGAATATCTCGGTGGCGGCGGCCACCGCACCATGGCGGCGGCTCAGCTCACCGGTGTGAATATGGAGGAGGCAAAGTCGAAGCTCTGCGAAGCGATCGACGCCAAATATCCCCGCACCGACGACGAAGAGCCAACCCCGATTTCGTGATATTCCTTAAATTAACGCGAATTTATCGGCGTGCGGCTTGTAGGGTGCGGCGACCCCGACGCACCGATGCCGCCTGAGCGGCATGAAATTTCGCACGAGCCAATCACAATATGCTGCAATTCGCCACAAAATCACACCCGTAAATAACCCGAAAGGAATTGATATAAATGAAAGTTATTCTCACTCAGGATGTAAAAAGCCTCGGCAAGAAAGGCGAGCTCGTCAACGCTTCCGACGGCTACGCGAGAAACTTCCTCTTCCCGAGAAAGCTCGCTGTTGAAGCAAACGCTCAGGCGATGAACGAGCTGAAAAACCGCGAGTCCGCGGAGAAATACAGGCTCGAAACCGAGCTCAAAAACGCCAAGGAAGTTGCCGCGAAGATAAACGGCAAGACCGTCAAGCTCACCGCAAAAGCGGGTCAGGGCGGGAAAATTTTCGGCTCCGTCACCGCAAAGGAAGTTGCTGAGTCGATAAGCCGCCAGTTCGGCGTCTCGGTTGACAAGAGAAAGGTGTCCATGGAGGATATCAAGTCTTTCGGCACATTCAGCGCCGAAGTGAAGGTATATAACGGCGTCAACGCAACCGTCTATGTCAGCGTGGGCGAGGAATAATTGCTGAAAACCGGAGGATCTAACAAAAGTGGATGTGAATAACCTAACCCTGCCCGAGGGGTATCAGATGCCCTTCAGCCTTGAGGCGGAGCAGGCGGTGCTCGGATGCGTGCTGATGGATCCGAACTGTATGCCGCAGGTGCTGATCTATCTTCGCCCGGAGTATTTCTATCTCCCGCAGCACAAAGAGATTTTCTCCGTCATGGTGAGTCTCGATGCGCTTGGCAACAAGATCGATCCGCTCATTATTCTCGAAACGCTCAAGAATAACGGAACATATGACGAGGCGGCAGGCAAGAACTATCTGTTCCAGCTCGCTCAGAGCGTGCCGACCACTTCAAATGTCGAGTCATATGCCAAGATAGTGCGCGAAAAATATTTCATGCGCACCCTCATCACCGTCTCGCAGGAGACTATCGACAACGCCGTCGCCCAGACCGACAGCGCGGATATGCTCCTCGACGCGGCGGAGCAGAGGATATACGATATCCGCCAGGGCAAGACGAGCACAGGTCCGTCGAAGCTCAGCGATATAATAGTCAATCAGGTCTATGACACCCTGCAAAAATTGAGCTCCGAGGGCGCGGAAGCGTTCAAGGGTATCTCGACCGGCTACAGGGATCTTGACGACGTTATCGCCGGACTCAACAAATCAGACCTCATACTTATCGGCGCGCGCCCCGCAATGGGAAAGACAAGCTTTGCCTTGAATATTGCGAGAAACGTCGCTGTTAAAGCGAAGAAAAAGATACTCTTTTTCTCGCTCGAAATGACGAAGGAGCAGCTCGCGCAGAGAGTGCTCTCCACCGAAGCGCGCGTGCTCAGCACAAAGATGAGAACAGGTCAGCTCGATACCGATGACTGGACCCGCCTCGGACTTGCTACCGCTTCGCTCAACGACTGCGAGCTGTATTTTGACGATACGAGCACGATAACCGTCGCCGAGATGAAAGCGCGCGCACGCAGACTCAAGAACGTTGATTGCATTATTATAGATTACCTCGGACTCATCCGCTCCGGCACAAAGGTCGAAAGCCGCGTGCAGGAGGTCACCGAGATAACCCGAAGCCTCAAGCTCATGGCGAAGGATCTGAATATCCCCGTCATCTGCTGCGCCCAGCTCTCCAGAGGCACCGAGGGCAGGGGAAAATCCCACCGTCCTCAGCTGTCCGATCTGCGTGAATCGGGCTCTATCGAGCAGGATGCGGATATAGTCCTCATGCTCTACCGTGAGGAATATTACAAGAACGAAAAAGACGACCCGGACGGCGACGATGAGCCCGCGCCCACCGCGCCCGTTGCCAACGAGGTCGAGGTCATTGTTGCCAAGAACAGACACGGTCCGACGAAGACCGTCGATTTCATCTGGGATGCGGATCACACTCTGTTCATGGGCGTGGAGAAGATTCAGAATGCTTGATAAAGCGCTCAGCGCCGTGGAAAAATATAATATGCTCAGCCCGGGAGCTGCGGTCATAGCCGCGGTCTCGGGCGGTGCCGATTCAATGGCAATGCTGCTCTTTCTTATGAAAATAAGCGAGCGGTATTCGCTGTCCCTGACCGTCGCCCATGTCAACCACGGGCTGCGCGGTGAGGAGGCGCGGCGCGACGAAGAATATGTGCGCTCCTTCTGCGAAAAGAACTCTCTTCGCTTTGAAGTCCTGCATGCCGATGTCGCAGCACTTGCAAAACAGAGCGGGGAGACCTGCGAAGAGTGCGGGCGCAGAGTGCGCTATGAGTTCTTTGAATCGATAGACAAAAACGCGAAGATCGCAACCGCCCATACCGCGAGCGACAACGCCGAAACGATGCTCTTCAATCTCGCACGCGGCTCGTCGCTGAAAGGTCTGTGCGGCATACCGCCCGTTCGCGGGAATATTATAAGACCGCTGATATTCTGCACGAGAGAGGATATAGAAGTCTTCTGCCGCGAAAATTCTCTCGATTTCGTGACGGACAGCACCAATCTGACTCTCGATTACAGCCGCAATAAAATTCGCCATATCGCAGTCCCGGCGCTCAAGGAGATAAACTCCGCTTTTGAGGAGAATGCCTCGCATTTTTCTCAGAATGCAGCACTTGATGAGGATTTTCTTGAGTGCGAAACGAAGTCGCTCCTGGCGTCCGCCAAAAAAGACGGCAGGCTCTCATGCGAAGCCCTGCTTTCGGCTCATCCGGCGATACGCCGCCGCGCTCTGCTCGGCGCTATTAAAAATGTATGCCAGAAGTCGGCGGACTTCAAGACTGTAAACGCCGTTGAAAACATTCTCCAAGGCGGCGGAAAAATTCAGCTGTCGCCAGATATTTTTGCCGTCTCGGACGGCGATATTATTCGCTTCAAAACTCCCGCAAAGATGAGCGAAGAGTGGTCCGAAGATATCGAGCCCGAGTGCATAAACGGCTCTGTATGCCATAACGGGCGCGTTTCAATTTGTCGGGTTAACAAAAAAGTTTTCTTTGATACACAAAAAATTCACAAAGATATGTTGGATTATTGCATTGATTGTGATAGAATAAATGGAAAAGTTCAAGTCGGGAGCCGCCGCGCGGGCGATAAACTGACCCTTGCAAAGCGCGGATGCACAAAAAGCCTGAAAAAACTTTTTAATGAGGCACATGTCCCGTCGGAGAGCCGCTGCGATGTCGCAGTGCTGCGCGACGAGTCGGGTGTGCTGTGGGTTGAGGGATTCGGTGCGGACAGACGATGCCGCGTCGGAAAAAACACTGAAAATGTGCTTATAATACGGAGGGAAAAGCAATGATAGAGGATATAGAGAGAGTATTGCTCAGCGAAGAGCAGATACATGAGATAGTCTCCCGCCTCGGCAGGCAGATAAGCGAGGACTACAAGGGCAAAAAGCTGCTCATGGTCAGCGTCCTTAAAGGCTCTGTCGTGTTCATGGCGGATCTCATGAGAGCGATAACGATACCCTGTGAGATAGACTTTATGGCGGTTTCGAGCTACGGCTCGGGAACCGAAAGCTCCGGCGAAGTCAAGATAATCAAAGACCTTGACAGACCCATCGAGGGCTACGATCTGCTTCTGGTCGAGGATATCCTCGATTCCGGCAAGACCCTCCATTACATATCCGAGATGCTCAGAGCGCGCAGACCCGCGAGCATAAAGATATGCACCTTCCTCGATAAACCCGAGCGTCGCATGATAAAGGATCTCAAGGCGGACTATGCGGGAACGGAAGTGCCCGACGAGTTCGTTGTCGGCTACGGTCTCGACTATGCCGAGAAGTACCGCAACGTGCCTTTCCTCGGCGTGCTCAGCCGTTCGGTCTATGAGAAATAAGAGCGGCTCATTCAAGAAAACTTCGGCAGTCATAGGAGTGATTTGACGTTTGAAAAATAACAAGAAAGACACCAACAGCGGCGCAAGAAAAGCGCTGGCATGGATACCGTATATTCTTATACCCGTCCTTATAATCTCCGGCGTTTCCTTCTATGCAAGACAGCAGAAGAAGGAAAAGCTTGAGTATTATCAGGTCGTGCAGTATTTTGACGACAAGAAGGTCACGGAATACGATCTGAATATGTCGAGCGGCGCGCTTGAGTTCAAGCTCAAGGGCGACAACAAGGTGTATACCTACACCGTCCCGAACGTCAGTATGTTCCAGGAGGACATACACAACGGTGTTATCGCATATAACAGAGCGCATCCGGATGCCCCGATAAAGGCGCAGTACGAGACCGGCTCAACCGGCGCACTGCTTCTCAATATCGTCCCGACGCTTCTCATGCTTGTCATTCTCGGCGTGCTTCTGTTCTATATGTTCCGCAAGATGAACAACGCCATGAACAACGAGAACAACCGCACCCTTTCGTTCGGCAAGGCGCGTGTCAAGCGCGCAAAGGACGAGAGCCGCAAAACAACGTTTGACGATGTTGCGGGTGCTGACGAAGAGAAAGAGGAACTCAGCGAGATAGTCGATTTCCTCAAAGACCCCTCACATTTCAATAAGCTCGGCGCGAGAATACCGCGCGGCGTTCTGCTCGTCGGCCCTCCCGGTACAGGTAAAACTTTGCTTGCAAGGGCTGTCGCGGGCGAAGCTAACGTGCCTTTCTTCTCGATTTCCGGTTCGGATTTCGTCGAGATGTATGTCGGTGTCGGCGCTTCCCGTGTGCGCGACCTTTTCAATGAAGCAAAGAAAAATTCACCCTCGATAATCTTTATCGATGAGATAGACGCCGTCGGACGCCACAGAGGCGCAGGCATGGGCGGCGGACATGACGAGCGCGAGCAGACTTTGAACCAGCTGCTCGTCGAGATGGACGGCTTCGGTGCAAACGAGGGCGTTATAATCATCGCGGCGACTAACCGCCCCGATATCCTCGACCCCGCGCTTCTGCGTCCCGGCAGATTTGACCGTCAGGTGACCGTCGGCTATCCCGACCTCAAAGGACGCGAGGCTATCCTCAAAGTCCACGCCAAGGGCAAGCCCCTCGGCCCCGATGTCGATCTTAACACTATTGCAAAAACAACTATCGGCTTTACCGGCGCGGACCTCGAGAATCTGCTCAATGAAGCGGCTCTTCTCGCCGCGCGCCGCGATAAAAAAGCCATCACCATGACCGAGATAGAAGAGGCGATGATAAAGGTCGTCGCGGGCACCGAGAAGAAGAGCCACAAGATGACCGACAAGGAGAAGCGCCTGACTGCTTATCACGAGGCAGGCCACGCAGTCTCCGCCTATTATCTCGAGTATAACGACCCGGTTCACCAGGTCTCTATTGTCCCGAGAGGTCAGATGGGCGGATACACAATGTATCTCCCGACCGAGGATAAGAGCTATCATTCAAAGAACGAGATGCTCGATAATCTTGTCAGCCTGCTCGGCGGCAGAGTTGCCGAAGCGCTGATAATCGGAGATGTCTCGACCGGCGCGTCGAACGATATCGAGCGCGCTACGGATATAGCGCGCAAGATGGTCACGAAGTACGGCATGAGCGAGAAGCTCGGCCCGATAACCTTCGGCTCGGGCAACGACGAAGTGTTCCTCGGCAGAGATTATTCGCATCTGAAGAACTATTCCGAGGAGACCGCCGCAGAGATCGATGAGGAAATCAACCGCATCATCACCACGGCTTACGGCAGAACCGAGGATATCCTCAAAGAGCATATCGACAGGCTCCACGCAGTCGCAGGCGCGCTTATTGAGCGCGAGAAGATAAGCGGCGAGGAGTTTGAGACGATAATGCACGGCGGCACTCTTGATCCGCTCAGTGCACAGAGTGATGACAGCAAACCTGCTGAAGTGTCGGAGCAGTCCGACGCTCAGAACAATGAGGAGGCAGACGGAAATGAGAAAGAATCTGAGTAAGATGTTTTTCGGAATAGCGGTCGTTGCCGCGGGAATCATATTCCTCGGCTCGGCGTTCGGCTTCTGGGAGATTAGCGAGCTGAGCGGCTGGTGGACTGTGTTCATTATTGTCCCCGCTATCGGCAGCATGATAGCCTCGGGTCTTGACCTGCTCAATGTCGCGGCTTTCGCGGTCGGTGTGTGGCTGCTGATCAAGTGCAACCCCCAGTGGGTACCCGCAGAGCGCATGAACCATTTCGCTATCGCTATCGCGCTTGTCACGGTCGGCTTCTGGCTGATATTCAGCACCGTCAAAACGAAGAAGCTCAAAAAGCATCTCGATGACAACAGCGGACCTATTTCGCAGGAGAGCAAGCCCACTTATACAGCGGTCTGCTCGGGCGGCGTTTATAAGAACACGACCGGAAACCTGCTCGGTGCTCACTGCTTTGCTATCCTCGGCGGTCTTGAAGTTGATCTGAGCGAGGCGCAGATAAACGAAGAGATAACGATAAGCGTCACCTCGATTCTCGGCGGAGTCGATATCTATCTGCCCGAGAATGTCAGAGTTGAGTGCTCGGACGGCGCGAGCCTGCTCGGCGGCATCGACAACAAGATGCCCGCGAACAATGACCTGTCCCAGCCGCTCGTCCATATCAAGCATTTCAATGTCCTCGGCGGCACTGATGTTATGACAAGAGTCCATAAAAACGCATAAATGATTTCGCGCCCGGATAATTATTTCCGGGCGTGTTTTATATGGTGGAAAGATGAAAGAACGCAAATTTATAAAATTGCCGCCCGAAAAAGCCCCGCAGATGTTTGACCTTGTTCTCGAACGGATGAAATGGATGGACGAAAAGGGGATAGAGCAGTGGAATGTCATGGGCTATGACGAAGTCTATCCGTTGTCATACTACGAGCAAAAATGCAGCGAGGGTCGAGCCTTTGCGCTTGAAAATAAAGACGGAACGACACTCTGCGCCGCCGTGCTTCTTGAACACGACAGCCGTTGGAATGACGACGCTCCTGCGCTCTATGTTCATAACCTTGTCTCAAAGGTCGGCGCAGGCAATGCGGGCGCGGATTTTCTGTGCCGCGCAGGGGAGTACGCCCTGAGTATAAACAAAAAATATCTCCGCCTCGACTCGTCCGAAGATAACGAACCGCTCGCAAAATATTACGAAAACTTAGGCTTCGTTCCTGCCGGAACCTGCACCGACGGACCGTATAAAGGCATTCGCCGCGAGAAAAAGTTGAAATAACAGAATCTGCACAATTTTATTGCAACACACTTGTAGGGTGCGGCGACCTCGACGCACCGCTGCCGCCGTCGGCGGCATGAAAGCTTCGCAAAGATTTATCCCACCGACCGTAGGGGCGAACTTCGTTCGCCTGCCTTTGAAGTCTGTGTAGGGCATGGGTCGAGCTTGAATGATTGTTGCACTTACCGCAAAATCTATCGTGCCGCTCGCGCGTCAAAGGGTCGTCGAGGTCGCCGACCTCTACAACCGACTTTGCGACAGCTCGCACAAAATTCACCGGCATAGGCTCCCCTGCAGGGAAGCCGAGACTGAGGGATTAGCTCGCCTCGCTCAAAGTAATAAGTAAAAGTGAATAGTGAAAAAGTGCGCAGTATAGACGAATATCATCCGCCCGTGAAGTCTGCATAATTTTATTGGCGTGCACTTGTAGGGTGCGGCGACTCGACGCACCGCGACGCGTAAGCGGCACAAAAGCCTGTCACTACTAATTTTGCAAGAGAATTTTTATCACAATATATAATCTTATTTCGGCTCCCTTATGTAAAGTGAACCGGTTCGGCGCAGCCGAGACTGAGGGATTGCAGCACAGAACCAACTGAAATCAAATGACGCCCCCCTTTCCCACCACACAAACAACAAAATAACCGGCAGTCACAACACATCATCCGTTGTGACTGCTTCGTTTTTTCTCTGCCGCCACCCATTTGTCTGCCGCGCACAAAAATACACGCTTTCACTCCCTCCGAATTTACACTTTGTTTTCATCATTTGTTTGACATGCGGCTCATTTTGAATTACAATAAATAGATAGCGAGCAGGCTGGGCAGCTGCGGGGATCTTTTAATAAGATCAATGAGGAAAGTCCGAGCTTCACAGAGCAGGATAACGGCTAACGGCCGCCGAGGGTGACCTTAGGGAAAGTGCAACAGAGATATACCGCCCGCTTTGCGGGTAAGGGTGGAAAGGCGAGGTAAGAGCTCACCGGCGTGCGGGGAACCGCATTGCCCTGCAAACCCTATCCGGAGCAACACCGACCGGAGAGGAGCGAAAGCTCCGCGCTTGCTCGGCGTAATTCTCTCCGACAGGTGGCTTGAGCGTATCGGCAACGGTGCGCCTAGACAGATAGTTGCCTTAAAAGACAAAACTCGGCTTACAGGCCTGCTCGCTTATCCGGTTTATTCTATATGTAACCCGCCGTGTGTCCCCGGCATATGATGTGCTGAGGTGATATCAATGTCGGACGGAGTGCTTCTCGGCATCTTTGCGTCGTTCGTGCTCATCGGCGTGGTCAGCATATCGTATTACATACTGCTGAAAATTCTGCACCCGCGCTCAAACGGCAGATATATCGTTGTTATCCCCGCAAGGGCGGGAATGACCGATGCCGCGGGGAAGGGCTATGCCCAAAGGCTTCGCAGCGGAATGCTCGGCGATAAAGAAGCCGTTGTGATTCTCGATCTCGGTATGGACGAAAAACAGATCGAAGAGTGCAGAAGAATGTGCAGAAGCTGCGAGGGGCTTTATCTCTGCTCCCCCGGCGAATTTGAAAAGTTCGTTTCCCGAAAGGATATATAAATGGAGGAACATGAGAGGATACGCATAAGCGGCGTGATAAACGATGTGACCTTTGCGAATCCCGAAAACGGGTTCACGGTTCTCGAACTCGAAAGCGGCGATGAGCTGATAACCGCAGTCGGCGTCATGCCCGAGCTCAAAGCCGGTGAGTTGCTTGAACTCTCCGGCTATTGGGATTTTCATGCCTCCTTCGGCCGCCAGTTCAGGGTCGAGCTGTGCGAGCATAAAATGCCCGCGTCCGCCGGCGATATCCTCCGCTATCTCGCCGCAGGCGGAGTCAAGGGCATCGGCTCGAAGCTCGCGGTCAAAATAGTTGACAAGTTCGGCGAAAACACCCTTGATATAATCGAAAACGACCCCGAGCGTCTCGCACAGATTCGCGGCATATCGCCCGAAAAGGCGAAGCAGATCAGCGCGGATTTCAAGCGCCAGTTCGCCGTGCGCGAAATTATGATATCGCTTGAAAAATACGGCATGACGACCGCCGAATGTGTCAAAGCTTTCAATGCGTTCGGCGTGCGCGCCGCAGATATAATCAAGCGCAACCCCTATGCGCTGTGCGGCGAGGGAGTCGGCTTCAGCTTCGAGCGAGCCGAGTTCATCGCGGATCAGCTTCCCGACCCGCCCGATAACGGGTATCGCCTCCAGGCGGGCGTTCTGCATGTCATGAACCACAACCTCTCGAACGGGCACACCTGCATCCCGCGCGAGAAGATGTTCGCCCCGTGCGCCGAGCTGCTCTCGACTAATGAGGACACGGTGGATATAACAATCGACGAACTGATAGGCTCGGGCAGGCTTGTCAGCGAGTTTATCGATAACCGCGAGTTTTTATTCCTGCCGCATATCTACAAGGCGGAAAAGTCCTCGGCGGAGCGCATGAAACAGATACTCCGATTCCCTCCCGCAGGCAGAAAAGCGGCGGACAGGGAAATTGACAGAATAGAGAAAAAGAACGGCATAAAATACGGCGATCTCCAGCGAAAGGCGATAGTCACCGCCATCGAGCGCGGTCTGCTTATCCTGACCGGCGGCCCCGGAACGGGAAAAACAACGACCCTGAACGGAATCCTCCAGCTGTTTGAGGATGACGGGCTCAAAGTCGCGCTTGCCGCACCTACGGGACGCGCCGCAAAGCGCATGAGCGAGGTCACGGGCAGACCCGCCAAGACCATCCATCGACTGCTCGAGGTCGAGTGGGACAAGCACGACCGCCCGCAGTTCTCGCGCAACGCACGCAATCCTCTCGACGCTCAGGCGGTTATCCTCGACGAGCTGTCGATGGTAGATATAACTCT
>ULRZ01048772.1_pt1 | contig 11153 bp, 8 predicted proteins | sample 1955861 | NCBI WGS metagenome assembly ULRZ01 (sample SAMEA4835694, study PRJEB28245) | human gut metagenome | biome: gut microbiome; material: fecal sample | place: Denmark | collected 2008 | reverse complement strand
CAGCCATTATACCACTTATGATAGCATGTATAACTAGAATATTTATATCACTAGAATCAGTAATGAATAATTTAGTAATGTATCCAAACAATAGAGAGGATAGAATTTTAAAAGTATCATTAGTTTGTGGAACTTGTAACTTAATAATTAATTACTTATTAGTTACATTTAAAATATTTAGTCCAATAACTGCTTTGACAACAACCGGACTAGTCGAATTAGCAGTATTTATCACACATTACATTTATGCAAGAAGAAAAATGAATATTAATGTTCAAGTATTTAGTAAAAAAAATATAACATATATAATTTTGAGTTTATTGTTTATACCAATATCATTGCTACTTAGAAAGCTTAATTTAGGATTCTATATAACTATGATATTAATAATAATTACTTGCATGTTATTATATTTCATAGTTTTATATATAAAGAAAGATAATAATTTAATGTTTATATTAGATAAATTTAAAAATAAATTAAAGGTAGGGAAAAAGTAATATGAAAAAAATAATAGTACCAACAGGGTATATGGGAAGCGGATCATCCGCTATTACTGATTTGATATCAGAGTTTAGAGATTGCCAAAATGAGTTCAAGAGTTATGAGTATGTGTTATTGCATTGTCCAAATGGATTGTTTGATTTTGAAGATAAATTACTAATAGGAAATAATGCAATCAGAAGTGATGAAGCAATTAGAAGTTTTGAAACACAAATGAAGAAATTATATAATAAGAAGTTTTGGTGGGTAGGAAACTATCAAAAAATAATTAGTTCAAATTTTATGAAAATAACTGAGGAATATATAAATAATATTCAAGAATTTAATTTCCCAGGATATTGGTATACACATGAAGAAGTTAATACAAAAATGTTTTTTAAATTATTAGCTAGAAAACCATTAAAAATATTAACAGGAAATAAAGTTAGATTTAATAAAATTTTAAAATATTCAGATGGTATGCGTATATCGTATGTTGATTCAAATAAATTTTATGAAGAATCACATAAATATATTTATAAAATAATCGAAGAAATATCAAAAGGGAAAGAAAATATAATCTTAGATCAGTTTTTATTACCATTTAATTTATTCAGAGTAGATAATTATTTTGATGATAAATTAAGAGTTATTGTAGTAGCAAGAGATCCAAGAGATGTATTTATAACAAATAAATATATTTGGCAACAAAAACAAATCTGTGTACCATTTCCACTAGAAGTAAATGAATTTTGCAATTTTTATAAAAAAATGCGTGAAAGCGAAAAAGAGTGTACATCAAATAAAGTATTAAGAATTAATTTTGAAGATTTAATTTATAACTATGATACTAAAATAAAAGAAATAACTAAATTTTTAGGCTTTAAGGAAAGTGATCATATAAATAAAAAAACTAGATTTATACCAGAAATGTCAATAAAAAATACTCAATTGTTTAGAAAAGAAGAATATAGAGAAGAATGTAAAGTTATAGAAAAAGAATTAAAAAAATATTTATATGAATTTCCATACGAAATTAATAATGATGTGAAGGAAACAGTAGAGTTTGATTAAAAGGAGTGTAGTAATAATGAAAAAAAATGTGTTATTTATAGTTATTGATTCTGTAACAAATGATATTTTATTTAATAAAAACACTTCATCATTATGTGCTCCTTTTTTGAATGAATTAAGAAAAAAGTCTATTTCAGGAGATAAAATGTTTCTGAAGCTCCATATACAGAAGCGGCTTTGATGTGTTTACTTGGAGGTATTGATACAATGGATAATGGAGGCTATATGGAGCGATTTAAAGATAAAACTTGTGTTTTAGAAGTGTTTAGGAATAATGGTTATAAAGTTTTTTATAATAACTACTATCCAAGTATTTATCCATCATATATGGCTCCTGGCTATGATGAAAGAAAATATATTGAAGGATTTCAGTTTTCACATATATGGGATTATAGATTAAAATATTATTCAGAAATTTTTGGAAAAAATGAAATAAACAACAAGGAGTATAAAATATTAGCAGATATGTTAGATGATAATTTTAAAAATTGGATAATATATTTAGAAAAAATAAGAGATAAAGATTCTGAAACAAGTATGCTCAACGGGAATATAGATGTTAGTGATATTGATAATGACATAAAGCAAATTAAAGTTGAATATGAAAAATTTAGTAAAGATAATAAAAAATATTTAAATAGTTTGTTTGAACAAAAAGAAAATCATCAATTATTTAATATAAAAACATATATGATGAGTGATAAAGTACATGACAATATAGTTAGAAATAAAGTAATTGAAAAATACAAAAATACTTTCGATAGAATTAATAAACTAGATCTTAAAAATAATTTATTAAATAATAAATTGCCAATAAAAAACATTATAAAAAGTATAATAAATAAAGATTTTAAAACCGCAAAAGGTTTACTAGCTGGGTATAAAAATTCACTTTTCGATAAGGATTTATATGATAGGATATCAAATAATTATGACCAATTCAAAGTTCAAAGATCTTTTTATACAGTATCACAAGAACTATTTGTTTGGATAAAAGAAAATAAAGATAAAAAATGGATGAGTTATGTTCATATTGATGATGCGCATTTTCCAGAAAACTTCTTTACTTATGATACTAAGGATTTAAAATTAATTGAAGAAGATTTTAAAAGAATAAATACTTACTTAAACAATATTCCTAAAGGATATAAAGGAAGTATATCATATGATTTATCATTGATGTACTGCGACAATATTATTAAAAATATATTTAAGTTTTTAGAAAAAGAAAAAATTTTAAATGATACTAGCATAGTAATAACAGCAGACCATGGATTTTCATATTATTTTTCTCCAGTAAGAGAAAAGTATGTAATATCTAGTTATAGAGAAAATTATAATGTACCATTTATAGTTTGGAGCAAAGATATAAAAAATAAAATGATAAATAATTATTGTTCCACAAAAGATATTCCTGCAACATTATTAGATTTAGTTGATATTAAAATTCCAAAAGTTTTCAAAGGACAAAGCCTTTTAGAATCAAAAGGACAAGATTACGCTTTATTAGAATATATGGGTGGTGGATGTCCAGACATTTATCGTAGGCCAATAATACTTGGAGTAAGAACAGATAATTATGATGTTGTGATGGAAGTATATATTAATAAAAAATTTATAGATAATGAAATAAAAGAAGTATACAATATAAGGAAAGATCCATTTGAATATGATAATCTATTTAAACAAGAAAATATTAAAGAAAAAATCAAAAAAGAGTTACAAATTCTTGAAAATAGATATAATGAAATAATTAGTCAGTACGAGGTGAAATAATGAAAATTAAGGTTAGTGTAATTGTACCTGTATATAATGTCGAAAAGTTTATAGATAAATGTTTAAATAGTTTAGTAAAACAATCATTAAAAGAAATAGAAATAATTGTAGTAAATGATGGTAGTCCAGATAACAGTCAAAAGATAATAGATAAATATGTTAAAAAATATCCGGAAAAAGTACAATCATTTATTAAAGAAAATGGAGGGCAAGGCTCCGCTAGGAATATTGGAATAGTAAAAGCTAAGGGTGAATATATCTCTTTTGTTGATAGTGATGATTGGCTTGACTTAGATGCCTTAGAAAAAATGTATTCTCTTGCAAAAAAAGATAATAGTGACATAGTAATATGTGATATGGTTGATCATTATGCTAATTATACTATATACCATAATTGTACAAAATATAATAGCGTATTTGAGGTGACTCCATCAGCTTGCAATAAAATATTTAAAAAAGAATTAATAAAAGATTTCAGATTTTTATCAAAATTATGGTATGAAGATTTTAATTTTACTACAAAAATACTTTTTAATACTGATAAGATATCTAATATAAGTGAAGGATTTTATCATTGTAATTGCGGTCATGAATCTACAATGAATAATAATAATTCAAAGAAAAATTTAGATATGATAATAATTATGGATGATATAATTAATTATTTAAAAGAAAATAAAAAATATGATGAAAATATAGTTTCATATCTAATATTTGAACACATATTAATAACTACTATAAATAGACTTGCATTTCAAAAAAGTAAAGATAAAAAAGAAACAATAAATATATTTTTAAAATATTGTAAAGATAATATTAGTAATTATACTAAATTGCCTTTTTATAATAAAATATCAAGAAACAGAAAAATCATTGCTTGGCTAAATTATCATGATTTATATAATGTATCAAAAATAATATTATTACTAAAAGGTAAAATGAAAGGATAATAATTATGAACGAGTGTAAATTGAGTATAATAGTCCCTGTATATGGAGTAGAGAAGTATATAGATAAATGTTTAAATAGTTTAGTAAAACAATCATTAAAAGAAATAGAAATAATTGTAGTAAATGATGGAACTAAAGATAATAGTCAGAAAATAATAGATAAATATGTAAAAAAATATCCTGATAAAATAAAATCATACATTAAAGAAAATGGTGGACAAGGTTCTGCAAGAAACTATGGCTTAAAAAAAGCTACAGGAGAATATATTGGCTATGTTGATAGTGATGATTTTGTTGAAAAAGATATGTATAAAAAATTATATAATAAGGCTAAAGAAAATAATTATGATATAGTAGTATGTGGCAATTATAATGTAAGCGAAGATTACCAAAATAAAAATATAGATGCATTTATAAATAATTATAATACAGATTTAGAAAATATATTCTTTGGTAAAATGGCTGTATGGAACAAAATATACAAAAGAGATATTTTGATAAAAAATAAATTGGAATTCAAAGAAAAAGTTTGGTATGAAGATTTAGCTTTTACACTAAAAGCTATAATGAATTCTAACACTTTTGCTTTTATTGATGAACCATTATATGATTATCTAATAAGAGAAGGATCTACAATGAATAATTCTAATGTAAAAAGAAATTTAGAAATATTAGAAGCTTTTAATGATATTTTATCCTATATTCAGCATAATAAAAAAGAAGAGTATTTTAGCAAAATAGAATTTTTAGCTATTGATCATATTTATATATCAGCTATTGTTAGGGTATTAAAAGCAGAGGCTGATGATAAAGTTAAAAGAGAAACTATAAACAAACTAATTGATTACATGAATAAAAAATTTCCTAATTATAAAAACAATAAATATATAAACACTTTATCAAAAAATAGAAAAATAATTTATAAATTAATAAATATAAAAATGTATGGATTGATTAATTTGATATTTAAAGTGAAGAAAGGATAGTAATTATGAGAATTGATAGCAATAATAAAAAAGCAAATATATTTTATATCTTTCTATTAATACAACCTATATTAGATTTATTTACATCTTTAATGGTTAGATTTACTAATTTACCATTAACTATTGGTATGATAGTTAGAGGGTTATTCCTATTTACAATGGTAATATATCTGCTCTTTGTAAACAAATCAGTACATAAAAAGAAAAGTATAATATATTTAGGAATACTTTGTATATTTAGTGTAATATATCTTATAACGAAAAATGGAATATTTAATCTTGGTTTTTTAAAAACAGAAATAACATATTTATTTAAATATATGTATTTTCCAATAGTGGCATTATGCTTAATAAATGCATTTGATGAATTACAATTGAAAAAAGAAAAAATATTTAAGGTGTGTATAGTTGAAGCAATAATATATTCAATATTAATAATACTGCCAGAAATAACTAATACAGCATTTTCATCGTATGTTGGTAATAATAAAGGTACTGTAGGATGGTTTTATGCTGCTAATGAAATAGGTGCAATAATGGTAGCTTTATTTCCATTTTTATATTATCTGTTATTTGAAAGGGAAGGCGTAGTTAAAATAGCATTAACCTTTATAATAGTAATACTTGCAATGACGTTATTAGGAACCAAAACATCATTTTTAGGTATGCTAATTACTGAAGTTATTTATGCTTTATATTTTCTATTTAACTATAAAAAAAATAGAGCATATGGCCTAAAATGGTCAATAATAATTATAGTAATATCATTTGGATTAATACCTAATATACCAGCAGTAAAAAATTTACAAAGTGCTATATCAGAATCTAGTCACATTGAGGAAGATATTAAAGAAGAAACAGATAATATTAAAAATAACAATAAGTATACTGTTAAAAGCCCAAGCGCACAAAGAATTATAAAAGTAGCATTAAGTGGTAGAGATAAATTTTTCTTTAATACTTTAGAAATATATGATAATGCTAAAATTGATGATAAACTTTTCGGAATTGGATTCTTAAATAGAAGTGAAATAAACAATAAAAAAATAGAAAAACTAATTGAGATAGATCCATTAGATATATTCTTTCATTATGGAATTATTGGATTTATAATTTACTTTAGTCCACTTGTTTATATTGCGTATAGAACTATAAAATCAATATTTAAAAATAAATTCAGATTATCTTTCTTTAAATTAACAAACATATATGTAATAGGAATAATAACAATGATTTCTATGATGGCAGGTCATGTATATAGTGCTCCAGCAGTATCTATATATGTGTCATTTGCAATGGCAATGCTAGATAGTGCTTTGACAAAAGGTGAATTAGAAATAACAGAAAAGAGAGAAAGAAAAAAAATAACAATATTTGCTTTACATCTAGGATTTGGTGGTGTTGAAAAATACTTATCATCATTATGTAAAATGCTTGAAGAAAATTATGATATAGAAATTATATCAACATATAAAGTTTTAGATAAACCAGCATTTCCATTTTCAGAAAAAGTTAAAATTACTTATTTAATTGATGATAAACCAAATAAAGAAGAGTTTAAACAAGCAATAAAAAATAAAAATATAATTAGTATATTTAAAGAAGGATTTAAATCAGCTAAAATATTGTGTCTTAAGAGAAGTAGAAATATTAAGGTAATTAGAAATACTTATAGTGATTATATAATAACTACTAGAACTTTTCATAGTAGATTAGTAGGATACTATGCTTATAATAATATAATAAAAATTGCAACTGAACATAACTTTCATAATAATAATAAAAAGTATATAACTAAAGTAATAGATTCTATAAGAGATTTTGATTACTTTGTTGTAGTATCTGATAATTTAAGAAAGTTTTATGAGAATAAAATAGGTAAAACCAAATGTATATATATTCCCAATGTAATAGATAGTCTTCCAGATAAGAGAAGTAAACTAACAAATAAAAATATTATTACAATAGGTAGATTAAGTCCTGAAAAAGGTCAAAAAGATTTAATAGATGTATTTAAAATAGTTAATAAAGAATTACCAAAAACTAAACTATTTATGGTGGGAGACGGACCATTAAAAAAAGAATTAGAAAATTATACTAAGGAATTAAAACTAACTGATAAGATTATTTTCACTGGTTTTCTAGGAAATAAGGAAAAAGAAAAATATATTTTAGATTCTTCAATATTTATTTTACCATCTTATACCGAATCGTTTGGACTTGTATTAATTGAAGCTATGAGTTATGGATTACCTTGTATTGCTTTTGATACATCTGATGGAGCAAAAGAATTATTAAAAAATAATGTAGGGATTTTAGTAAAAGATAGAAATAAAGAAAAAATGGCTGAAGAAATAATAAAAGAATTAAAAAATAAAAATGGTAGTGAACATAGCGAAAAAGGTTATAAATACTGTCAAAAATATTTATTAGATAATGTAAAAAAAGAGTGGATTAATATATTAAAATAAAATATAACTGTGAGGTATATAATGAAAAGAAAAAGAAAAACAAAAAAGAGTAGGGTAATAATAGTTATTATGATAATAATTATTATATTAAGTGGACTTAGTTATATAGCATTTAATTATATTAAAAACAATAACATCGAATTAAAAAAAGAAAAAAATATTAAAGAAATAAATAGTCATTATAATGAGTTTGTTAAAACAAATAAAGAATCAAAATTATATAATAGTAATAATGAAGTAGTTGGAACTATAGGTAATAATGTAGAATTAAGTTTAACTAAAGAGAAAATATCTAAAGATACTAAATATTTTAAGATTACGACTTTTGATGATGATTACTATATAAGTTATAAAGATGTAGATAAAATAGATAAGTTATCAGAAATAAATGACAGATACAAAAATTATATAGTCTTTAACAAAAATATAGTAACTAATGATAGTACATCATTTTATGATGAAAATGATAATTTACTATATACATTCAATAAATCATATGATTTACCAATAATAATAAAAGATGATAATAAGTATGGTATAGAATTTAATAATAGATTATTATATGTAAAAAAAGATGATGTAAAAGAAATTAAGAAAAGTAATAATACAGATAAAAAGAATGCTTCAGGAATAGCAGTTTTAAACTACCACGCTTTTTATGATGAGAACAATGCTGATGAAAAAAAAGAATGTACTACTGAAATATGTCATTCTAAAAAACAATTTAAATCGCATTTGGATTTAATAAAAGAAAAAAATATGTTGACTCTGCAAACGAAAGAAGTAGAAATGTACATTGATGGAAAAGTGCAGCTTCCCCAAAGTGTGCTAATTACAATAGATGATGGTCCAAAAACAAAAGTAGCAGTAGATTTACTTACTGAATATAAAATGTATGCAACTATTTTCTTGGTTACCTCTTGGTTTGATGAAAAAGATTACTATAAAACCGATTACATAGAATTACATTCACATACTCATAACATGCATGATGGAGGACAATGTCCTGGTGGACAAGGTGGCGGAATAAAATGTTTGCCAGAAGAAGAAATACAAAAAGACTTAAAACAAAGTAGAGAAGACTTAAATGGAAGTACAGTATTTTGCTATCCGTTTTATGAGTACAATGACTATAGTATAAAAATGCTTAAAAAGGCAGGATTTACAATGGCCTTTATAGGAGAAAGCAATAATAGTGATAACTTAATCCATGTTGGTAGTAATAAGTTTAAACTTAGACGATTTGTAATAGTTACACATACAACAATTAATGATTTAAATAAATATTTTGAACAAATAAAGTAAAAAAAGGCGTAAAAGCCTTTTTTTTTAAGGCTTTTTTTGATATAATTGTTTTAGGTATATACATAGGAGGTAACAAAATGAAAGAATTATTTGATAAATTATACAATAAGAGTGAAGAATCCTTTTATCAAATATTAGAAAAAAAATTAAAAGAGAATAAAAAGACATTCATTGTAACTGCTAATCCAGAAACATTTATGATGAGTGAAAATGATGAAGAAATGAAGAAACTACTTTTAGATAAAGAGACTATATTAGTACCAGACGGAATTGGGATAGTAAAAGCAGCAAGAATGATTGATTATGACATCAAAGAAAGAATTACTGGTATTGATATTGCAAATAAACTATTAGAGTTAGGAAATAAACAAAAAAAATCAATTTATTTGTTTGGGGCAAAACAAGAAGTAATTGATTCTATGAAAGAAGTAATTGAAAAAAGTTATCCAAATTTAAAATTAGTTGGAGCATCAAATGGTTATGAAAAAGATAAAGATAAGGTGTTTGAAAAAATAGCAAAAGCCAAACCTGATATTGTGCTAGTAGCTCTTGGTATTCCACTTCAAGAAAAATTGATATATAAACATTTAAATCAATTTGATAAGGGAATATTCGTTGGAGTAGGAGGTTCCTTTGATGTAATAAGTGGTCATAAGAAAAGAGCACCTAAAATATTTATTAAATTAAATTTAGAATGGCTATATAGAATATTAAAAGAACCAAAAAGATTAAAAAGATTCTATGATAGTAATGTAAAATTTCTATTTAAAGTAAAAAAAAAAGACAATAAAAAAATAACTGATAATATTTTTACAATATTTGTATTTTTAATCTTAATTGTTGGATTATTAAACACAATATTAAATTCTGATGATATAAACTATTATGAAAATAGGACAGCATATAAAATGCCTAAATTGAGCATAAGTAAAATATTAGATAAAACATTTCAAGATGATGTTGAATTAGCGTTTTCTGATCAAATACCTTTAGCAACAGCAATGAAAAAAGGATATAATTTTTTACATAATGTAACTACTAATATAGTAGCAGACATTGGATTTAAAAATGATTGTAGTAATAGATATATACAGTTAGGAGAATCTACTGTTAGTTATGGATGTGATAAAAATCTAGTGTATTATCCAGGATATATTTCATATGATAAAGAATCTTATGATAATAGGATAGCTAGTATAAATAAAACACTAGCCAATACACCAGTAGATACATATATATACTATATAGAAAAAGATACAGATATAAATTTTACTACCAATGAAAAAAGTGATATATATGATTATTTGAAAAAAGCTATAAACTCAGACAAGATTTATAAGTATGAAATAAATAGTTTTGAAGAATTTAAAGATAAATTTTATAAAACAGATCATCATTGGAATTATAAAGGATCATATTTAGCATATACTCAATTGGTTAAAATTTTAACAAACGATGAACCTTTAAAATATAAGGATAAAGTTTGTTTGAATAATAATTTTAGTGGCTCAAAAGCAAATTTTAGCGGAGCAACACATTTTTATAAAGAAGAATTCTGTGCTTATGAATTCAAATTTCCAAATTATGATATATATATAAATGGAGAAAAAAGTGATTATGGAAACCAAGAATATCATATAAATAATCCTAAAAAAGATGTATCATATGGAAGTTTTTATGGATATGATGATGGTGAAATTATTTTTGACAATCATGATAATTCAAAGGAAAATATTTTAATAGTAGGAGAATCATATGATAATGCTATATTAAAATTATTAGCTAGTCATTTTAATAAAACGTATTCAATTGATTTAAGAAATTATGAAAGAGAAAATAATAAAAAATTTAATTATTTAGAATATCTAAATGATAATAATATTGATAAAGTACTTTTGATAGGAAATAAAGATTACTTTGCAATGAGTGAATTTAACTTGGAGGTATAATATGTTATTTAGTAGTTTAACTTTCTTATTTGGTTTTTTACCTATTTTATTAATACTTTATTTTATACTAAAAAAAAGAAAATATAAAAATATTGTATTATTAATCTTTTCTTTGATATTTTATGCATGGGGTGAGCCTAAATATATATTTTTAATGTT
>ULRZ01043021.1_pt1 | contig 11192 bp, 10 predicted proteins | sample 1955861 | NCBI WGS metagenome assembly ULRZ01 (sample SAMEA4835694, study PRJEB28245) | human gut metagenome | biome: gut microbiome; material: fecal sample | place: Denmark | collected 2008 | reverse complement strand
TTTGCTAATTTATGGTTGACTTTTCATAGCTGGTCTCCTTTTTGCTCTCTGTATTTTTTTATCAATATTTTTGCTGTGTCAAAATCAAGTTGATCATCTATTACCATTTTTTTAATTAATGAAATATAAGCGTCATTTTCTATTTGATCATTCATTTGCATTTTTTGTATAAGTCGATCAAGTCTCAATCGCACGGTAGGATATGTTATATGATACAATTTTGCAACCTCTTTTAAAGAGCCAGATGACATAACAAAATTTTTTATAAATGTGATATCTTCATCACTTAAATTGTATATCCATTCTTGCGCTTTTCGTCTCATTACCAACCCCTTTCTTTAATATTATTGATATTATCATTTAATAATGTTAAAGTCAACTGCTAATATTATGTTATTTACATCTTTTTATCTTAATAATCATTCGAAACCTCAAACTTGTAAAGATAAGGTTTTCAGATTCGAGGTTACTCTCAACCCCCTTGCTTTTGTTTATATTTCTTCAATCATCAGTTATAAAAAACAGAAGCATTTTAATCAGTTCACCATATCGGTTTCATTTTGTGTTATACTATTTTATAAAATTTTTTTGTCGCCGCTGCCGCTTCGGTCGGTGCAAAGCGGACATCTACCAGATGTCTTGCACCCTTGTATTTGCCCTTATCAGAGTTCGTAAATCCATATGGAAGATATAATATAAGGGAAAGCTCACCTGCTGGTCTGCGTCTATTGGGACAGTATATTTATTATGATGCACTGGTGGTACACGGAAGCGGCGATAAACTGGAAGGTTATGGAGGTAAACAAAATGAATGATAGAAAGTTAAAGGGTATAGCAGTTATTCTATTTGGAATACTCTTAAGTGCAAGTGGCGCAGAAATGAATCGAACTGTATTGGCAAGTTTTAGCGATTTCCCGTTTGCTCTTATTGGGATAATTGTTGGAATTGTTGGACTTATAATGGTTTTCAAAAATAATAAAGGATAACAAACTAAGAAATTGTTTGGTATTACAGCGGAAGAACTTTTGAAAAAAGCACGGTAAAATGCTGACTTATCAATTGAAAAATAATTATTTTGTATGGAATATCTGCATGGCCCCATAAGTATGTGGCAAATGCGGAGCCGTGACCTTTCTCGACGGGCAGGAAAAATTCCGGCAGGTTGCGCACGTATTACACAATTGCTTGAGATTGGCGTGTGTTGTTGTATCCAGATGCAGGATCAGCGTTGCTGTCTTAAGCGGCCGGAGCATCTGCCCCTCGGTAAGCTGGATGCCATCCGGGGCAAGCCGCCCGTAAATCTGTGGGAGCAGGTCAAGGGAATAGGTATCTCCCAGAAAAGATAATTCTGCAAGATACAGGCGGCTCTGACGTTCTACCACATGTGCAAACTCTTCATAAGCCTTTGACAAAAGCATCAGGCTGATGCAGTCCACAATGTAAGCCTCCTGGATCTGTTCATGGTTCAGATATAATTCCGACAGTTCATCCACTCCGTTTCCAAGCGTCACAAACCCATAGGCATAGTGAGGCAGAGAAACCCCGTCTAAATCCTGATCCAGAGAGTAATACGCATAGGATTCAACCAGGGGAAGAAGTGCCGTATAAATTGCCTGAATATGAGGCAGGTCATCCGGAGGGAAATGGAAACGGCTGCAAAATTCGTTCCAGTCACCGGAGGATAATCCGGGAGTAAGTTTACATTTCATGGGATGCATCCTCCTTATCGGAAGCAGCCATAACGGCTGCAATTTCCTGAAAGCGGCCCGTGACCTTATCATAGTTCTTTCGGTGATGGGGAAAGCCACAGTTTATGCAGGATTTGATACCATTTTTTAAATATTCACAGTTTCCACCACAGGATTTCCCGAGTGTATAGAGGGGACAATAACAAAACAGACAGTTAAAGTCCTCCTCCGGAATTCCTTTATGGCATGGAAAATATTCACATTTTTTATTTTGAAAAAACTTATAATATTCGCTCAAAATGGTTTCCTCCAATCAAAGCACAATCATAGCATAATTATATCGGAACAACAAGCGGATCGCAAGAAATGCGAATGACATAAAAATTGCATTTCAGTGGGAAATGATACCTTTTGCCCCTTTTATCATTACATTATTTACATCTTTTTAAGAGCGAAGGTATAGTGGCTCAGGCAATTGAGGGTTTGAAGCAAAAAGTTGAAAATTAAATAAAAAATACTTGACTTAAAGTTAACTTTAAGTGGTATATTATGATAGATAAAATCGGAAGGAGAATTTATTATATGTATATCGAAAAGATTAACGGACCGGAAGATGTGAAGAAATTGAATATAGAAGAGATGACAGCTCTCGCAGAAGAAATGCGTCATGCATTATTAAAGAGGGCAAGTATTCACGGCGGGCATTTTGGCCCGAATTTTGGCATGGTAGAGGCAATCATTGCACTGCATTATGTTTTTGAGTCCCCAAAGGACAAAATGGTATTTGATGTTTCCCATCAGACCTATCCGCACAAGATGCTGACCGGTCGAAAAGATGCCTATTTATATGAAGAACATTACGACGACGTGACGGGATACAGCTGTCCGCAGGAAAGTGAACATGACCATTTTACGATCGGACATACCTCTACATCCGTCAGTCTGGCATGCGGTCTGGCAAAGGCAAGGGATCTTCGTGGGGAAAGTGCAAATGTGATCGCAATTATCGGAGACGGTTCTTTAAGCGGAGGGGAAGCCTTAGAAGGAATGGATTTTGCAGCAGAATTAGACAGCAACATGATCATTGTAGTAAATGACAATGATATGTCAATTGCAGAAAACCATGGAGGACTTTATTCAAATCTGAAATTACTCCGCGAGACAAACGGACAGGCAGAGTGCAATTTATTTAAAGCCATGGGACTTGATTATGTCTATGTGGATCATGGAAATGACCTCAGGGAACTGATCGGGGCTTTCAAACAGGTAAAAGACAGTAAGAAACCGGTTGTTGTCCACATTAATACATTAAAGGGAAAAGGTTATAAACCGGCAGAAGAGCATAAGGAAGAATGGCACTGGCATCTTCCATTTGATATTGAGACCGGAAAATCCCATTTTCCGGAAGTGGAAGATTATTCTTCGGTGACCTGTGAATATCTGATTGAAAAGATGAAAAAGGATCCGACAGTTGTTACAATTACATCCGGAACCCCGACGATTCTCGGATTTACGCAGGAGAAAAGGAAACAGGCCGGCCGGCAGTTTGTAGATGTGGGAATCGCGGAGGAGACAGCGGTAGCACTTGCTTCCGGAATTGCCAAAGGTGGCGGAAAGCCGGTATACGGTGTGTATTCCAGCTTTATCCAGAGGACGTATGACCAGATTTCACAGGATCTGTGTATTGACGGGAATCCGGCAACGATTGTTGTGTATACGGGATCGGTATTTGGCATGACGGATGTTACCCATCTGGGACTGCAGGATATTCCGATGCTTTCCAATATTCCGGGACTGGTTTATCTGGCACCGACAACAAAGGAAGAATATCTGTCAATGCTTGATTGGAGTGTGGAGCAGAAGGAAATGCCGGTTGCGATCAAACTTCCGGGCGGAGATATGATTTCGGATGGCAGAGAAGTCAAAAAAGACTGGAGTCAGCTCAACACCTATGAGGTAACGGAAAAGGGAAGCAAAATTGCACTGATCGGACTCGGAACATTTTATTTCCTGGCACTGCAGACCGCAGAAATGCTGGAGAAAAAAGGTATTCATGCAACGGTAATCAACCCGTATTATATTACCGGACTGGATGAAGGACTGCTGGAGAAGCTGAAGGCAGACCATGACACGGTAGTTACACTGGAAGATGGCATCCTGAATGGTGGTTTCGGAGAAAAAATCGCAAGATTTTATGGAAGCAGTGATATGAAAGTCTATAATTACGGATTGAAAAAAGAATTCCTTGACCGGTATGATGTAAATGAGGTATTAAAAGAGAATCATCTGACAGCAGAGCAGATTGTAAATGACGTATTATAGAAGGCAGAAATAAACAACAAACCTTGTGAGAATCGACACAATATGGTAAAATATAACATACTAGAGCTTATTTTGCATAGTGGTTAGAATAGCGGGCTCATGGAAGGAGCGGTATCATATGAAGAATAAAGATTCGAAAGCAAGGATGCAGATGATTTTCGGGATACTTTTGTTTGCGTTTATTTTTATGGCAGAGTTGTATGCCATAGTCAATTTCCCGAAGATGTTTATTGTTCTGGTTGTTTTGGCAGCAGCAGATCTGATATGCCTGTATGTTGCAATCAGAGGCGTGATTTCAGTATATGAGACAAAATATGCCCGGAGAGAGGAACAGTATGAGAGTATTTTCAAGTCGGAAAAGGCATCATATCTCATGCTGAAAAAATATTTTGAGGAAATATCGGTGAAGCTTGCATATATGGAAGAGGCATCTAAGATTCCGACAGAGGAAATTGTCAATGCACAAAAGGGAATAGCGAAAGTAATTATCAAGCGGTCCCATGAGAATACCGATGCATTGATGAATTCATACGAACAGCTGCTGGACCGGTTTGATACGTTCCAGAAAGGAATGGATGGGTTCGGTACAGTTGCGGGTGCTTATAAGGACGAGATTCTTTCAGCCTGTAAGGATGAAATTTCTTCGGTGCAGAAGGATGGAAAAGAACAGGAACATTCACAGGATAAAGAGATAGCCGCAAAGCTGCAGGAAATCATTATTGCAATGAAAGATATGGAACTGCGCCTGAATCAGACCATTATGAACAGTCAGAAAGTGGTTGTTTCCCAGCCGCAGGTTTCTGTACCTGTGGCAACACCTGTAGAGCCACAGCCGGCACCGCAGAATCATGTGGAAGAAAGTATGGAGCCGGAGCCTGAGATTTCGCCGGATCTGGAAGAAAGTATGGAGCCGGAGCCTGAGATCTCACCGGAGCCGGAAGAAAGTATGGAACCGGAGCCGGAGATTTCACCGGAGCCGGAAGAAAGTATGGAACCGGAGCCGGAGATTTCACCGGAGCCGGAAGAAAGTATGGAGCCGGACCCGGAGATTCTGCCGGATATACCGGAAGAAGAGAGTTTTGAGCCGGAGGAAGAGCCTCCGGTCATGGCAGCGGATGAGATTATCCCGCCGGACCCGGAAGAATCCATTGAGGAAGCAGAAGAACTGGTAGAACCGGACCCGATTCCGGAGGATGCGATTGTTGAGGAAGCGAATGATGAGAACCTGCCGGAGGAAGAACTTTCGCCGATGCCGGATCTGTCCGATCCAAACCGCGCCATGAGCCCGGATGAAATAGCTGCCCTGTTTGCAAATATGGGCAATGACGACAATGCGGATAAAGCCGGGGAACCTGTCGAAGAAACGGTGGAACCGGAGGATATTCCCGAGCCGATTGAAGAGCCGGAAGCAGTAAAAGAAGCACCTCTTCAGCCGGAAGAACCGGCAGATCCCAATAAGGCATTAAGCCCGGATGAGATAGCTGCCCTGTTTGCAAGTATGGGAACCTGAAAAGAATAAAATAACAGGCAACGGACGCCATCTGTTCCACGTAAAAACGTGTGACAGATGGCGTTTTGCTATAAAAATGCCATACAATGAAAAAAATAGTTGCATTTCTTTTCCATTGTGTTATACTTAGGTCGTTGCAATTTAATAGTTTAAAGCAGAGTAGACACATGTGCGTTAAGTGCCGGATGAACAGGGAGTTGTCACCCGGACGAAAAGAGAATCTTGCGGTACATGAGTCGCATCCCGCTGCATCCGAAGATAATATTATCTCCAGTTGTAGTACGGTGAGGTCTGCAAAGGAGGTAATTTTTTTATGAAAAAATTCGTTACTTTGTTCACCGATTCTTTCCGTGAATTAAAAGCGGTAAGAACCATCACTACCATGGCAATGCTTGCTGCAGTTGCTGTCATTCTAGGATTTTTCTCCATTGAATATGGGCAGTTTATCCGTATCGGCTTTTCTGGTATTCCAAATGGTATCATTGATTATCTGTTTGGACCGGTGGTTGGAGGAATTTTCCATGGTGCGTTGGATATTATCAAGTATATGATGAAGCCAACCGGACCATTTTGTCCACAGCTGACGCTGGTTGTTATATTGGCCGGAATCCTGTATGGATGCTTTTTTTATAAGAAAAAGCTTACGATCTGGCGTGTGCTGGCAGCTAAATTTGTAGTTATGCTGGTCTGTAACGTGATTCTGACAACACTTTGTCTGACCGTGTTATATGGACAGGCATTTATGGTGATTCTTCCGGCGCGTGCACTGAAGAATCTGATTATGTGGCCGATAGATTCGGTGATCTTTTTCGCTATTACGAAGGCGCTGGAACAGATTGGTCTGTTTCGGATGTTTCAGAAACCTGCACTGGCAAAATCCGCAAATATGCAGGGAAACTAAAACTTCATAAATAATAACAAAACCGTCCGAAATCTGAGATTCATCAGACTGCGGACGGTTTTTTGCAGATTCATTTATTTGCGAATGGGATGGGTGGCAATATGTTTTAAAATGCGGACAGCTGTCTGCATGCCTTCCACAGAGATGTGTTCGTATGGTCCGTGAAAACCATAGCCACCAGTGCCGAGATTCGGGCACGGCAATCCCATAAAGGACAGTCTTGCGCCATCTGTACCGCCACGGATCGGACGGGAGAGCGGTGTCAGACCTTCGGAGGCAATTGCCTGTTTTGCCAGATCCACGATTTCCATTTTATCTTCAATGACAGAGAGCATATTCTCATACGAATGTTCGATGTCGAGCGTGACGGTTTCCGGTCCATATTTCTGATTCATGGATTGTGCAACGTCACGCAGATTCTGCAGCCGTTTCTCAAATGTAGTTTTGTCATGGTCACGAATGATAAAGGAAAGGGTGGCGGAAGCCACATCTCCGGACATATCGGTCAGATGATAGAATCCTTCCCGGCCGCTGGTGTGTGCCGGCGTTTCCGCTTCCGGAAGCCGGGAAACAATTTCACATCCCACCAGTGCCGCATTGACCATAATGTCTTTTGCTTCGCCCGGATGAACATTTACACCTTTAATATGAAAGATGGCACTTGCGGCATTAAAATTTTCGTAAGCCACTTCGCCTTCGTAATCACCGTCCACTGTGTATGCATAATCTGCCTGAAAGATAGCAAGGTCAAACAGATTTGCACCTGCGCCGACTTCTTCGTCAGGCGTAAATCCGATCCAGAGTTCCCCGTGTGGTGTACCTTCTGCAATCAGTTCTTCCACGGCTGTCATGATTTCGGCAACACCTGCCTTGTCATCAGCGCCCAGAAGTGTGGTACCGTCTGTAGTGATCAGGGTTCTTCCTTTTAAAGAGGCAAGGGATGGAAAATCACTTACCTTTAAGACATCCTGACTTCCTTTTAATAAGATATCCCCGCCATCATAGTCGGGAATGATCTGTGGTTTGACATCTTTTCCGGAAAAATCCGGGGCGGTATCCATATGAGCGATAAAGCCGATGGATTTACAGTTTTCCATGCCCGGTGTGGCAGGAAGCTTGGCATATACATAGCAGTGATCGGTGAGGAGTATATTGGTAAGACCGAGAGTTTCCAGTTCCTGCTTTAAGGCTTTTGCAAGCGTGAACTCACGCTCACTGCTTGGAATGTCACTGCAGGATTCATCGGAGGTTGTCCAGTAGCTGACATATTTTAGTAATCTTTCTTCTACTTTCATGTTAAATTGTTCCTTTCAAATATGCTTTTAAAAAAATTTAAAAAAATTAAAAAAAGTACTTGCTTTTTTAATACTCCTATTATATAATAACTCTTGTCTTAAGGAAAGACACAAAACAAACAACTTAAAAATGCGCGATTAGCTCAGCTGGCAGAGCACCTGACTCTTAATCAGGGTGTCCAGGGTTCGAACCCCTGATCGCGCACTCGCAAAGCTTATTTTGATTGAATCAAATGGCAAAAGAACTCTTGACGAACAATGTGATTCGTTGGGGGTTTTTTTATTATATAAAATGCAAACAATTATAGAAAGAAACCATAGGGGGAAATATGGAGAAAGTATATGAGTATGCAGCCGCGGTTCTGGCAGAGGTCAAACGCGCGATTGCGGGGAAGGATGCCTGTATTACCAAAGCTTTTGCTACAATTCTTGCGGGAGGGCATATTCTGATTGAGGATGTGCCGGGTGTGGGAAAGACAACACTTGCCATCGCCTTTTCGCGCGTCATGGGACTTTTGGATCACCGTGTACAGTTTACACCGGACGTGCTTCCGGCAGATATTGTAGGATTTAACATGTACCAGAAAGAGACGGGACAGTTTGTGTACCATCCGGGAACGATCATGTGTAATCTGTTTCTTGCGGATGAGATCAACCGGACTTCGCCAAAGACACAGTCCGCGCTTCTTGAGGTGATGGAGGAGGGCAAAGTAACGGTGGATGGTGTGAGCCGAAAAGTGCCGCAGCCGTTTGTTGTCATTGCAACACAGAATCCCAAAGGCAGTGCGGGAACGCAGCTTCTTCCGGAATCACAGCTGGATCGGTTCATGACCTGCATGAGCATGGGGTACCCGGATCTGCAGAGTGAGATGGAAATTGCCCAGGGAAAAACGATGACGAAAGCGGAGGATCTGCAGCCGGTTCTTCTTCCGGAGCAGCTGTGGGAGATGCAGCAGTATGTGGAACAGATTTATGTGCATGATAATGTTGCAAAATATATCGTACAGCTGATGGAGGCTACCAGAAAAAATGCTTACATTGAGCTGGGGGTAAGTCCCCGTGGCACGATCGCATGCGTGCGGCTGGCAAAAGCATGGGCATTTTTGCAGGGAAGAAATTATGTGATTCCGGATGATGTGACGGACATTTTTGCGGATGTGGCAAAACACCGTATTGTGCTCAACACAAAGGCACGGATTGGACATGTAACTGTCGATGCCACCCTGCAGGAAATTCTGTCGGATGTGGACAAACCAACAACATACAAAAGACTTAGGGGATAAATGTGGGCAGTTTTCTGATTGGAACAGGGGTGACGATTGTCACATTTTATATTGCGCTGATCTATGGAAGCATTGCGATTGGGCTGATTGGGTTTGCGGAACTGGTACTGATGCTGCTTGCATGTTTGTATCTGCTGATTTATTGCAGACATATCACGGCAGATATCAGGATTCCGCTTACCGTGGCGGAAAAAGGGAAAAAAGTTACGGTACAGCTTACCGTGGATCAGACCATGTTGTTTCCGGCAGCAAAAGTGCGTTACCGTGTGCGCTGTAGAAATACATTTGCCGGGTATGCCAGAAATTTCTGGTGGAACGGTGCCGGACTGATGCGCGGAATGCAGTGCATGGAAAAGCGTGTTGTGCTTTCTCATGTGGGAAGTTATGAGTATGAGCTTGTAAAAGTACGGATTTATGATCTGACCGGTCTGTTTTATGTGCATAAAAAAATAAAGAGATTTGCAGATATACAGGTGCTGCCGGAACTGGATGCTGTGGCAGTACAGGTGTCGGAGCGGGTACGCAGATATTTCGGAGAAGCGGAAAGCTACGATGATTTTCAGCCGGGAACAGATGTCAGCCAGATCTTTGATGTGCGGGAATATCGTCCGGGGGATCGCCTGCAGCGCATACACTGGAAACTCTCCGCCAAATCGGACGGGCTTCTGGTGCGGGAGGACAGTCAGCCGCTTGCCTGTGCGGTGGTATTTTTGCTGGACATGCTGCCACAGATGGCAGGAAAAGGCCGGCATATGAGGCGCAGCAGGGAAGCCTATGCGGAAACCTTTCTCACAATTGCGGCAGATCTGGTGTATTCGATGATGGATGCCGGCTGCCCGCATTATGTGGCATGGCAGGAGGAAACAGAAATCAAACGGTTGCGCGTCGAGGATGAGGAAAGCGTGTATCTGTTTTTGATGCAGTTTATGGAATGTCAGAAGGAAACGGCCGGTTCACTGCGACAGAGATATGAGCAGCAGTATCGTTGCGAGCACCCGGTACACAGGCTGGAACTGACACCGGAGCTTTTTCTTGTGCTGGATGGACAGACACTTGCGGATTTTGGTGGAGATAATTGGAGACAGAAGCTGGAAGAAATGGAGCTGGTATTGTGAACAGGAAGGACAGGAGAGGGAATAAAACCACATATTTGTCTGGCAATACCGGTATCCGGCTGATCTGTGAGGCGGTTGCTGTGGAACTGCTGTTTTATGCAATGCTTGCGATTTTCCGGAGTGCATTCGGATGGCAGCTGCCGATCCGTGCGCTTGGTAAACTGCAGGTGGCCATGCTGGTAAGTCTTGTGCTGTTTATCGTGGGAGTTCCTGCGACCGGAAAATATCAGAGGGTCTGCAAGGTTGTGCTTGAAATCGGATATCCGGCGGCACTCGTACTGTTTGGAATTTTTCATCGGAGAAAACTGACAGAGAGCGGAAAAATGCTGTTTCAGGCATATCTGTCATATTGGAATAAACAGTATGGAACAAATTATATGACCGGGGCCGGGACGGAGATGCGGTATACTTATATGCTGGCGTTTTTATTGGCAGTTGTTGTGCTGTTAAGTCTGATGTTTCGATATGTGACCGGTGTGCGGCTGGTTTTGCTGCTTCCGGATATAACAGCGTTGTCGGTTGCTCTTCTGGTCAATGCCAGACTGGGCTGGAGTGGAATTGCACTCTTTTTTGTGGGAACCGTGCTGGTGTCTGCGGCACCATGGACGCACATGGATGTAAGGGTGGCTGACGGTCGTACCCATGTATGGATGCAGCTACTGTCTTATGCTGCAGCCGGTGTGTTTGCCGTGATTCTTGTCTCGGTGAGCAGCTATGCGTTTTCCGGTGTGGCAAAGCAGATTCCGAAAAAGTCACCGAAGTTTTATGCGTTTCAGAGACAGGTGGAAGAACGTGTGAAAAACCTGACGTTTTCGGGGATAACTTTGCAGGGATCGCGGGAACATGTGGATAATACAACACCGGACTATACTGGAAAAACCGTATTTTCGATAGAAGCATCGAAAGCCCCGGCGGGCAAACTGTATCTGAAATCATTTGCCAGTGGCACATATCAGAACGGTACATGGGTAAATGAAGGGAAAACGTTTGCGCACGAAGTGGATAAGGCGGGATACAATCGCAGTGATGTTGCAATGTTAATGCAACAGAATGCCGGTGAACTTATAAAATACATCA
>ULRZ01027029.1_pt1 | contig 11353 bp, 12 predicted proteins | sample 1955861 | NCBI WGS metagenome assembly ULRZ01 (sample SAMEA4835694, study PRJEB28245) | human gut metagenome | biome: gut microbiome; material: fecal sample | place: Denmark | collected 2008 | reverse complement strand
TAATTTAGCTCCTTTTGTTGTTTAATAATGTCATGTACATCAATAATTGTTTTCTTGATTTTACACCAAGCTTACTATAAATATTACGATTGTGATACTTTAATGTATTGTCCGTAATATTTAATGTTTCTAGAATATCCTTACTTGAATATCCCTTCACATAGAGATTTAAGATCTCTTTTTCTTTGCGTGTTAAAGTCGCAAGACATTCAAGGAAACGTTTATATTCATCCTCATCAATATCATCGATACGTTTTGTCGTTAACCGCTCCACTTCTTTTTTAGCTCTGTCATATTCCTTTTGAATGGCTTCATGTTCATTTTCAATCTGTTCAAGCTTCTTGCGATTTTCCTGCATTTCTAGCTCAAGCGTCAACATTTTATTCTCAACTTCATAGTCTTTTGAAGATAAGAAATCCAAAAGATCATCAATTTCTTGTACATCATAGCGCATACTGTTTTTATTGTCTTTACGCAGCTGTTCTAATCCTTTTAGAATTGGGGACAGGTATCTTTGACTGAAGAAGGAGCATCCTAAAAATACAAATAATAATAGGACAATGGTAAAGAAGAATAATTCAATATTACTTTTTGCGATGGCTCGATTGTAGTCAGAATCCAAAATCATAACATATGTCGAATAGGTTTGATTCTTAGAAATTTTGACAGTATTCTTAATTCCAATATAATTACGATTTTTACTTATGATTCTCAATAAGTTGTTGCCAATAGGCTTAATGGAAAGATCTCCATTTGGCATATAATAGAATCCGTTTTGGCTTCCCGTACTAAAGCCTTCATTTGTGATGATTGAATCGGAGTCTGGCACTAAAAGACACGTTAAATGGTTGAGAGTTGAGGGCTGGGGATGCGCAAATTTAAACCAGCTTTGTGAAATTTCAAAACCACAAAGACCATAGAAGGTACCATCCTTTCCAACTAAAGGAACACGTAATAGGGCGATTCTTTCACCTGTGTATGGCAATTGAATAATATTTGATAGGGAATAATCAAAGTTCCCTTTTTTTAATTCTTCATAATCGGGTACAAGTGTAATATCAAATTCCTGTTTCCATTTACGATGTGGCATGATGCCATGCTTTTTTCCTATATTTGCGATGCCACGATACAAAATTAAGTCTTCCTTTGAATAGGACATTGTCGTTTTTTGAAGATACACACCACTTCGTTGTGTCTGCGCATTATCCAAAGTGGAATTGATTGTCGTATCTAGTTGTACATAAGCTCCTGAACAATTAGATCGTTCAAGATATTGTCCTAAAGGCTGAATCATATCGTTTTCTAATGCATAAAGAGCGTTTGGATTATCTTGTAGTTGACTAAATGTCAAACCTTGTTTTTCAAGGCTTGTTTCTAAAGTATTTTGCATAGTTTCGCCTAGAGCAATATTCATAGAGGCAAGATCATCCCAATAGGATTCCATATTGTTTGTGAAGTATTCACTCTGAATGGATAGGTTTTTATGAAAGTCTTGCTCTGTTGTACCAAGTCGACCAAATAGGAAGAGTCCCATTAATAGGGTGACAGTGATGGCTGTGACAAGGAAAAACATGTAGACAAAGAGCTTTCGTTTCATGGATTTTTCTTTTTTCTTAAAGCTTATCTGCATAATTTAGCACCTCATGAAAAACTTTTTAATATGTCCATTGCCTCTTGTACAAGTACATCTATGTCTTCTCCAGCTTCATATCTTGCTTGCCATTCTTGTTGGTGGCTTCTTACTTGATCATAAAATGCATAGGCCTTTCTAGAAATCGCATTTGGAACCTCTCTAGAAATAACGGTATAGTCGGATTTCATTTCGGTGAGTGTATTGTATAAAGATTGTGTTTCTTCATCTTCAAACTTTTCATTTTTTAAGTTTTTAAATGCTTTTTTTGTGACTGGCATGTAACCTGCTTGGATCACAAAGTCCATGTTTCGTTTTGGTTCCACAAGCCAATGTGCAAAGACACTAGCGGCTTCTTGTTTTTGTTCTGTAGTCTTATAGGCACATAATCCAACACCAGCTTGTGTCATGAGGGCATGGTCTTTATCGGCCTTTGGATAAGGCAGGGCAATCGCATTTAATGGTTCCGTTGTATTATCTGGATATGTAACGATGTCATTTAAATAGAGATAGGCAGCACTGCTTGATACACCAATAAGTGTTTCTCCGGTTGTAAGTTCTGTGCTTGAATAGAAATCTGAAGCAGAAATATGGCCTTTGATCAATGGTTCTAGAAAGGTTCTAAAGGCTTCTTGAAATTCTTTATCGTCCGTATTATACCAGCCATTCTCATTAAACATATGTTTAGAGCCTAATGCGATTGCATAAGATTCAATGGAATTTAATAGATAATCAAAGCATAATAATGGCTTTCCATTTGACCATTCATAATATTTTTCGGCTACATCAAACGTTTGATTCCAAGTGTCAAAATCATTTAATGAAACAGCGGTATCGTTAGAAAACTTTTCAAATTGTGTACCATTCATAAATAAAACGATTGTTGATTTTGATAATGGAAGATCCACAAGCTTATCCTCTAGCATTCCAGCATCTAAAAACTCATCAACAAAATTTGAAATTTCCTTCTCTGTAAATACATCATTCCATACAACACTCTTATCTAAGCCTACCTGTTTGGCATTATGAATATGTCCTGTATAAAGATCTGGCATTGGATCTGCACCTGGTTCTTTAGATAAACTTTCTTCAAGCTCAGAACCGATTTTACTCGCATTGGTTATTTTTGTGACATTAATTATGATGCCCTTGTCCTTGCCTTCTGTTTCATTGAATTCAGCAATCAACTGATTCATTGGAGAATTGGCTTGTTCTCCATAAACATGCCACATTGTCAGGGTCACGGGGTTATCTTTATCGAGTAAAGATTTTGATGAACACCCATATAGATTGCATAGGCCTAGACCAAATACTAATAAATATTTTATAACTTTTTTCATGATTTTCTCCTTTATTTACAGCAGTTCCCACCCTTTTTAAGTTTTGGGGTGGGGTAAATTTTATAATACTTTCTATAATGAAAATGTAAGTTGATTACATAAGATTGAAAGTGCTTTCTAAAGACAATATAGCACATAATGAAAAGTCAATCAAATAAGGAAAGGAGGAAAAGAAATGGGGTTGTTTTCTAAAAAGGAATGTGATGTGTGTAAAAAGAAGATGGCATTGATGGAAGGTTATAAATGTGCGGATGGTACGATCTGTAATGACTGTAAGAAAAAAATGTCCCCATTATTTACAGACTACAAAAACACAACAATAACACAGATCAAAGGGCAGCTAACATATCGTGAAGAAAACGCACAAAGAGTCAAAGCGTTTGTGGCAGCTGAAACGTTTGGTGAGTATCCAAAGGTAATGGTTGATCGAAAGCACAACTGGTTTGTCGTGACAAAGGCAACAAAGCTTAGTGATGAAAATCCAGATGTGTTTGACTTAAGTGACATTCAAAATGTTTTGGTAGAAATTGAAGAGAATAAGCGAGAACTTCATTTCACAAATAAGAAAGGGAAGACATGTTCCTATAAACCAGCAAGATACGAATTTACGTACCAATTCAAGGTAAATATTCAAACGAATCATCCATTCATCAAAATGATTTCTTTGAAGATTACCAAAGAGGATGTCAAGATCATTTCAGAAATGCAGGATAAAGAAGTAATGGTACAGTCAAACGAAAAGTATCAGGAATCTTTACAGGTGGCAAACGCATTAAAGGATGCGCTTGAATCATAATAATGCACAGAAAAGGAGGAATCATATATGGCAAATAAATGTGCAATTTGTGGTGCTACAATTAATGTTTTACAATCACAGAAATTAATGGATGGAAATTATATTTGTACAAAGGGTTGTCGTGCAAAAGGATTAAAATATTATGATTATGTTCATTCAGATCTAGATAATGTTAAGGATCATATTCATCAAACTGAGGTGGGTACAAAGATTTGGCAAGATTTAATGGAACCTTTGAAAAAAACGCGTGATAAAAATCAAAAGATGCAGTCTTTCCACCCTATTTATATTGCACCAAGTCTAGGTTTGATTGCGGTTATTGAAGCTCGTGGAGGTTTGTTTAATACAAAAACATATGCGTGTGTATATCGTTTAGAAAATCTTCAGCTGTATAGAACTGAAAGGATGCCCGCAAGAACAAGTGGTTCGGATAAAGATAAAATGTGTGTTCACTTAGGCTTTGTACATACAAAAGGTTTAAATGATGTCTATATTCCATTTGATGATGAAACAAGATGCCATCAATGTGTGGATTATCTAAATAAATTGTTTGGCTTAGATGATTCATTTAGAAGTGGAATTAAAAAGTCCGTAACTCAATTTAAGGCAACAAAGAGTATGTGGGATTTAGCGAAAGCTAAAAAGAATGGTGAAAACTTAGAGGAAAAGGCAAAAGAAACTGTGGATGCGTTTGGGGCAACGATCATTGGAGATCGTACACAGTTTAAGGATGCAGCCGATCAAGCTCTTGCGAACTATGATCTGGACTAAATTTTGTTCGGTCTTGTTTCTTAGTTTGAATCTAATGTTTACAGGTTGTAAATCACAACCTAATGAAGAGGTATATATTTCAGATTTCTACAATATTCATGAAGAATATAAGGATGCATGGGGAAATGTTGGTAAGTACGACATTTCCTTACCTTATATTCATTGTGATTCAAAGAGCGCAAAGAAATTGAATCAGACAATTAAAAATGAATACAAGGATTTGGTAGATTCTTTAGATGAGGCAAAAGAAGAAGGGTATACGTTGCCGTACACAAAGGTTAGTTATGATGTGTATACACATTCAAATCTATTGAGTTTAGTTATTAAGGAAGAAGTAGAGACGGAATATCCTAGGTATAAGGTGTATCATTTTGATTCTAAAACGAAGAAGCGTGTTTCGAATAAAAAGTTATATAAGAAATATAAAATCAGTCAAAAAGATATGAAGGTATGGGCTGCACAGGCTTTTGATCAGGAATATGCCAATGAATATTATGACAATGTAAAGGAATTAAGAGCTCAAACAATTGGTTTGTTGCCTTCAAATCTGGATGTGTTTTACCACAAAGGAAAATTGAATGTATTGATTCCTGTCGCCACAAATTTTGGTTCTGGAACAAAGATGGTTTTGTATAGGCCAAGTCGCAAGAAGTCTTATAAGATAGAAGATTCTTCTACGTTTGACCAGACGACTATGACATTAAAGAATAATAAGCTATCGCTTTACTATAGTGGAACGGATAAAACGTATAAGGTGCATGGTTGTTTTAATGAGTATAAACAAGTTCATGTGTATGAAATAGGTCCTGGTGTCACTTATGGTTTTGCGCTAACGACAAATGGTTTGGTGGAAGTGATTGCGATTGAGGATGGTTTACCGATTGAGCGTGTTTGTAGTCAAGGACCATTATATGGGTTAGATAAAGTAAAAAGCCTTCGTAGTGGGCAGGCACTGACAGAAAATGATCAGTTGATTGATTTATTTGATGCATTGAGAAATCAGCCGTTTAAAAGTCTTGAGGGTACGTATACAAATGAGAGTGTAACACTTCAAATCGATGAGAATGGTTTGTATGCAATGCAGGATCAAGAGAATTCGCATTCTGGCCTATTGTTTAGTGTAGGTATGGAAGAAGATGGATTTGTGTATGGATATGATGACTATAATCAACAAGTCTTATCGTATTGTAAAGTAATGCCGTTATATGAAAAATTAGAGATCAAAAATTTGTTTGATCATGACAAATTAGAATTGGAGTATCAATATGAATAATAAAAAATTGTTTGCGAGTGCATTAGTACTAAGTATGTTTTTTGGATTAACAGCTTGTTCAAGTGAAAAGCCGGAAGATACAAAAGTTGTAGAAAAGAAGAAAGAGAAAAAAGAAGAGAAGAAAGAAGAAAAGAAAGAAGAAAAGAAAGAAGAAAGTACGGATGCTGTATTAGTAAGAGAAATTTCTAGTAAGACTTATACAGTCACAATTCCAGAGCTTACTTCATTCTATACACCAAGTAGAGATGGTTTAGAAGTTAAAACAGAAGTAGGTGAGCAACAAATCTCATATACGCTTGAAGATGAATTTGGTGATTTTAAAATGGCTATTTATGTAAACCCAATCAGTGCTGAGAGTGCAGAAGCCTATGCGAATCGTATTAATGAAGGATTTAAGGATGATGAGTCGAAACAATATAAGCCTAGCACAGTGGGTGATTTCAATGGTTTTAGACTAGTGACTACAAGTGAAAATCCTAGTTTCAAATGTAAAGATAACTTGTTGTTGGATTTTGCAAGTGTGGATGGTTCTGCTGTAGTGATGTCTGTAACGGTAGAACAATTCTATGATACAGATACAACGGATATGGAAGTAGCGATGAAAGCTATTTTGGGCAATATGAAAGTTGAGGTTAAATAGTCATGAACGCAAAATTTGTGAAAAGCTTATTAGTAATCGGAATGGGCTTGAGTTTAGCTGCTTGTTCATCGAATGATCCAGAGCCTAAAAAGGAAGATACAAAGGTTGTTGAAGCTAAAAAGGAAGAAAAGAAAGAGGAAAAGAAAGAAGAGAAAACAACGGATTTTGTGGTGAGCAAAAACTACAACAAGAAGTATGAGATCATCATCACAATGCCTCAAGATTTCACAACGATTTATACGCCAGCAGATGGTGTAAAGGTTACCGGAGAGATTGTGAATGATTCTTTTATTCGCTATAGCTTTGAAAATAAAGAAGCCGATACGAAAAAGATTGCGACAGTTGAAGCAAATGCAGATGCGACAGCTGATGAAGTGGCTGAAACCTTCAATAAAGGTGAGGAAGATGAGAGTAAGCTTTATAAGCCTTATCAGGTGGGAAACTATACAGGTGTAAATAAGATTTCGGATTATTCTTATGATGATTATGTAACGTACAATATGTATTTCAATTTGGATCGAGATGGTTTTAAAGGAACAATTAAGGTTGTTGTTGAAAAGCTAAAAGCGGAAGCGGATGATTCGGATACAGAAGCTATTATTACTGCAATTTTGGATAATGTAAAAGTTGAAAAGAAGAAATGTGAGTAAGCCTATGAATCATAAGCTAGCTAAGATCTTGCTTGCGCTAGGTATAGGCTTAAGCCTAGTTTCTTGTGCAAAAAAGTCAGAAGAACCAAGGCCTTCACAAGTGAAAAAAGAAGAGAAGGTAAAGATTGGCGAAATGACTGGAGTCGCACAAATGAATGGCTATTTCATTAAGATGACGATGCCAGATTTATTGTCGGTTTATACACCGAAACAAGAAGGCTTAAACATATCGGGTAAGCTAGAGGGTGGTCGTATCCTTAAATATGATTTACATTCGGATGATCGTACGTATATCACGCGAATTTCAATTGATTGCGATTATCGTAAGGCGGCCAAGGAAACGGCGGATGTCTTGAATGCAGGTTTTGAAGATGAGGCGGATCAATATAAGGCATTTACGATTGGTAAGTATTCGGGTTACAAGAAAACAACGGTATATGATTCGTCTGATAAAACCTATTCTAAGATGTTGATCGATTATCCGGTTGGTGAAGATAATGTTGTCTTACAAATTTATGTAGAACAAGAAAAAGCCAATGATTTGGATGAGGTAACACTTGCTGTATTGGATAATATCGTTGTTGAAATTTGTATGGAAGAGTAGGTGATAAGAGTGAAAAGGAATAAGTTATTAACTGGCTTCTTGGCTTTGGGTATGGGACTTAGTTTAGTGGCTTGTTCATCAAATGAGCCAGAAGAAAAGGTAGAAGAAAAGAAAATAGAAGAGACTAAGGCAATCGAAGAAAAAGAAGAAAAGGTAAAAGAAGAGAAGAAGGAAGAAGAAAAGGCTAAGGCAGCTGAAGAAGAAAAAGAAAAGGATAGTACGATTATTAGTTATGCGAATAAAAAGGTAAGAGTTACTTTACCTAAAGATTTGACTTCTTTCCATACGCCTGCTAGAGAAATTTCTAGATATAGCTATATGGAAGAATCGAATGTTCTTGGTTATTCATTGTATGCGAAAGATCGTACGTTCACCATTCATTTCTCAATTGGAACAGATGGCTGGGATTCAGCTGAGGCTGCCAGCATTTCTCACAACAAGGTTTGTAAAGATGAATCAAAAATGTATGAGCCATGTACTGTAGGTGAATATTCTGGATATAAGTATGTGGTGTCAAGTGATAAATCGATTGAATATCATTATGTGCTTGATTATCTAGTGGATGGTCAAGATGTCGTACTAACCATTCGTGAAGAATTACGTGATGATGACGATACTTCCTTGTTAGAGCCATTGTTGCTGGATGTGGTACATAATTTAAAGATTGAATTAATAGGAGAATAATATGAATGGGAATAAGTTATTAACCGGCTTCTTAGTTTTGGGTATGGGACTGAGTTTAGTGGCTTGTTCAAGTGATAAACCCGAGCCTAAAAAAGAAGAGGCTAAGGTAGCAGAAAAGAAGAAAGAAAAGAAAAAAGAAGAGAAGCAAATCGATACGCAGGATCGAACGGCTAAATTGAGTGTTCCCGAAGATCTATCTCCTTATTTTACTTCATCTAGAGAGGGTGTAGGTAAAATGGAGAGTATGTTAAAGGATAATGGTTCGATTGTCTATAAGTGTTTAAATGAAGAGAATAAGTATGAGTTGAATGCTGAAATTAAATTGTTGTCGTCTAGCTCTGCTGAAAAGAGTGCGGATCTACAGAATTCAATGTATGGTGAAAATGACGAGGATAAAAAGTATAAGCCTTGTACGTTTGAGGGTTTTGATGCGTATAGTCACACTATCAATCTGGGGACGGTTGAAAATACTAGACTTCACTATTATATAGATTATCCAGTCGAGGATATCAATAAGGTCGTTTCTATTGAAATCAACCAGAAGAATGATAAAGAAAAGGATACTTCTGATTTAGAACCTTTTGCGAAAGCAATCATTAAGAATATGAAGCTCGAAAAGGTGAAGGAAGAAAAGAAAGAGGAAGTAAAGAAGGAAGTTAAAGAAGAAAAGGTGGATGAAAACAGCAAGGAAATTGTTGGCGAATCGTCTCGTGCAAAATTAATATTACCGAGAGATTTGACTTCGTTCTATACGCCAAGTATGGAGTATGACACAATCAAGGGAAATCAGGATAAGGGAAATGTTGGTTATACATTAAGTAGAGAAGATCCTAAGCGTACAGTAAGTGTTTCTATATGCACGGATTCTAGTTCTACGCTTGAAGAGGCTATCGTTTTCCATAATGAGCATTTAAGTGATGGTGAAGAACCCTTTACAGAATATACACTTGGTGAATATTCGGGTTATCGTGCTACAAGGTATACGAATTATTGGAATAGTGCCAATGATACAACGTATATGTATAAGTTAAATTATCCAGTGGGTGATAAAAATGTAATATTATCATGTTCTGTAACGCTTCGTGATGATTCAGATGATACGACAGGTTTAGAAGATGTAATGTTAGCGGCTTTACAGCAATTGAAGGTAGAAATTAAATAATAATAGGAGAACATAATATGAAAAATAATAGATTAATGACAAGTCTGTTTGTGCTTGGTATGGGCTTGAGTCTAGTTGCGTGTGGTTCAAGTGATGGTGGTACGACTACAAAGACGGATGGTACAAAAACGGTAGAGAAGAAAGAGGAGCAGAAGTTTGCGGATCGAAAAGAGTATGAAACGGAGGGTCTAGCTTGTAATTTTAAATTGCCAAACTTGGATTCTTTCTATTTGGTGAAGGGTTTAGAAAAGCCTGTTTATAATACGGAATTATCGCTTGGAAACACAAAATATGAAGTTTATGATGATTATCTTCCGGTTCTTTTAGTATATGTAGGAGATGATGCATTCGCAGAATGGAGTGATGGATATACTATTGAGGAACTTGCGACAAAAGATTTGAATGGGGAAGCTGAATATACTGAGACAAAAGTCGGTGGTTATAGAGCTTTAGTTGCAGATTTATCGGATGAGGATAATTTAAAGAAACAATACTATATTGAACATCCAGATCTTCCAAATGGAATCGTTTGTATTGAAGTCTGTGAATATGATGATAATGATATTTCCGATGAATTGGCAGAAGCGATTATTAAAGAGTTCAAAGTTGTTGAACTTTTAGATGTTGAATAATTCTACTTTATGTCGAATCCGAATGATGGATATGCCAAAAGAAAAGAGATGAGTGTACAAGGATTGGCTTGTACATTCACTCTTTCGAATATGGATGCTTATTTTCTTGTAGAGGATGAGAAGGTTTCGTATAAAAGTAAAGTTGTTGCGTCTGGTATGATGTATCGCATTTTTGGTCAGAATACGGATATTTTAGTGTTTGTGGATACTATTCCTTATATTCGAAACAATGCGATGTCTTATGATGAAGTGGTTCGTGTTGAGTTTGAAAATCTAGATTATAAAGATTTAGAGATACTTGCTTATAAGACATGTATATATGAGGAAGAGGATGGTAATTATATAAAACGTACATATCTTGTGGACTATCCAGATATATCAAGTGGTGTATTGAGAATCGAAATTCTGAGTAAATCGAATGAATTTGATTCTTTAGTAAGAGCGATTGTAAAAGAAATACAAGTAAAAACAATAGAAGAATGGTAGGTAAATAATATGGGATTAATTCGTGCTGGTGCTGGAGCTGTTGGTTCTGTTTTTGGCGATCAATGGAAGGAGTACTTTTATTGTGATGCATTAGAGCAGGATGTATTGGTTCGTAAGGGTTCTAAAAGGACGGGTAAAAAGTCGAGTAATAAAGGAAGTGACAATATCATTTCAAATGGTAGTGTGATTGCGGTTGCGGATGGTCAATGTATGTTGATTGTGGATCAGGGTCGTGTTGTTGAGCTTTGTGCAACACCAGGAGAATTTGTGTATGATTCTTCAAGTGAACCTTCTATCTTTGCGGGAAGCTTAGGTCAAAGTATTAAGGATTCTTTCTCAACAATGGCTAAGCGTTTCACTTTTGGTGGAGATACGGCTAAGGATCAAAGAGTGTATTATGTGAACACAAAGGAAATGGGTGAAGTTCTATATGGAACGGCGACTCCAATTCCATTTAGAGTGGTTGTGAATGAAGAATTGGGCTTCAAATTGTCAGTGAAATTGCGTTGTAACGGTAACTTTACATATCGTGTGGCCGATCCAATCTTATTCTATACGAATGTTTGTGGAAATGTGGCAGAGGATTTTGAGTCTGAAACCATTGAGGGCAAACTTAAGGGTGAATTGATGACGGCTTTGCAGCCTGCCTTGGCAAAATTGAGTGCGGATCGTGTGATGTATTATG
>ULRZ01053205.1_pt1 | contig 11358 bp, 2 predicted proteins | sample 1955861 | NCBI WGS metagenome assembly ULRZ01 (sample SAMEA4835694, study PRJEB28245) | human gut metagenome | biome: gut microbiome; material: fecal sample | place: Denmark | collected 2008 | reverse complement strand
AACCCATATGCACGCTGCCGGCGGATCTGTGCCCGCCGCGCAGAATATTCACAATCTGCGCGGCGAACGATACCAACCTTGTCCGGTGGTCGGTATTCCCGGGCGGGAGTGTGGTGCTTGACTGGTGCTTCAACCTTGAAGCAAAAGCCTATAGATACAATCTGACTTCATATACGCTGAACATAAATTATCTGATCTGAGGAGGCAAAAGCAAGTGGCATACACGACAAAAGACCTTGAAAAGCAGAAAAAGCAGCAGGGCATATCAAAGGACAAACTGTCATACGCCGTGGCGCAGGGCGGAAATGCGGCGGCGCTCGCCGGTGGAATGGCAAAGCAGGGAATAAACGCCGCGAAGCAGGTCGGATACGGTATAGGCACGATAAAAACGCTGCTCAACAAGCCGAAGGACTACGAGGAATCCGACGAAGTTAAGCAGGCGCAGGAGGATCTGAAGAACCATTACAACTCAAAGCCCGGTGACTATCAGAGCAATTATGCAGATCAGATACAGGGGCTTCTGAAGGACTACGAAAACACCAAAGATTTTCAGTATGATTTCAATGCCGATCCGCTCTATCAGCAGTATAAGGATCAGTATATTCAGCAGGGCAAGATGGCGATGCAGGACACGATGGGAAACGCAGCGGCGCTCACTGGAGGGTACGGCAGTTCTTATGCTTCTACTGCGGGAAACCAGGCATACCAGGCGAGTCTAAACGAGCTGAACAATGTCATTCCGTCACTGTATGACCGGGCATACAACAAATACCGCGACGACAAAAGCGACAAGTTGCAGCATATGCAGGTGCTGCAGAATCTTGATGACGCGGACTACAAAAAATATCAGGACACACTGAGTGACTACTATAACACCCTCAACTATCTGCAGAGTCAGTCACAGTATCTCTCGGAAAGCGATTACAACCGTTACCTCAATCAGCTTGCGCAGTGGCAGTATGAGCTCGAATATTACACCGGGCGCGCAGATGCAGCACAGCAGCAGTCGAATTGGCAGAGCGAGCAGAACCGCCAGTATATGCAGGACTATGTCAATCAGCGCAACTGGCAGAATCAGTTTGATTATCAGAAGGAGCAGGACGCCCTTGCACAGAATAACTGGCAGCAGCAGTTCGACTATGGTAAGGAGCAGGATGCGCTTGCACAGAGCAACTGGCAGAAACAGTTCGATTACGGCAAGGAGCAGGATGCGCTTGCACAGAACAACTGGCAGCAGCAGTTTGATTACGGCAAGCAGCAGGACGCGCTTGCGCAGAGCAACTGGCAGAAACAGTTTGACTACGGCAAGCAGCAGGACTCAAGGGATTATAATCTCAAAAAACAGCAGTTTGAGCATGACAAATATATGGACTCTCTCAAGGCTCAGAGCTATTCAACCTCTTCATCGTCTTCGTCAGGCAGGAGCGGGTCAAGCGGTTCTTCGACCGGGAGCAGCGGAAAACAGACTGCTACAAAATCAAAGGCAGCCAGTGAGTTTATAGGTGCACAGCCGACTCGGTACGAGTTTGGTGTAAGACCGGCACTGAAAAACCAATACGGAAGCTACGAGAATTATATAAAAACGAAGATGAGCCAGAACAAGAACCTGACCGACGAGGATATTTATATACTCAGTCAGCATTACGGACTTTCATAAGCGGAGGATAAAATGGAAACAATTGACGACAGAATAAAGCGTGTAAATTCGAAATACGAGGCTCCTGAGTCAATAGACGAAAGAATCAAAAGCGCAAATGAGAAATATCAGTGGGATTCGAGCGACAAGGAAATGCATGACTGGTTTGAATCAACCGGTCGTACCACCAGAAGCGCAAACAGCAGGCTGCAAAACAGTTCATATGCGAATTGGAAACGCGACAGCGAAAATACAAAGAGCGCGGTAGACAATGATCTTGAAAAGGCGGACAGAATCAAATCCTATCTCGACTCGCAGCGTGAGCAGCTGGGGGAAGAACGCTACAACACATTCATGGCACGGTACGAGGAATACAAGAATGCTCTGCAGCAGACTTCGCAGAATCTGCAGAGGGAGTCCGACTATTACTCCGACACGCGCAATTCCGGCGTTATGGACACCATGACCGAGGATGATATGAAAGGACGTCTTGACGATATCAAGAACGAGAAAAAGAAGAACCGCAGTGAATCATTCAAAAATCGGGTTTGGGCGTTCCTTAGCACGATGCAAGGAAATACAGCGGATTATGAAAAGTACACTGAAGAAGCCAAGGCGGCAAAAAACAAGCTCAATAATCTGAAGAGTGAGTCCGCTGCATTGGAGTCGGAGATATACAACAGGGATATATCCGAAAAACTCAGCCAGTTTGACGAGGCAACGCTCAAGGAAATACAGTCTATCCCCGAGCTCAAGGACAGAATAAAGCTCGAAGAGTCAGTCGGCACGAGCGGAAACAACAAGAATGTCTATGAATATAATCAGAGACTCAAGGAAATAGAGGATAAGGTTCGTGCAAAGGGAATGAATCCCGATGAGCTTGAGAATTATTTTGCGTATGAGTATAACCGCCGCAAAAATGAAGACGTACAGAACGCAGTTCGCGATTTCAGTAAGGATCATCAGGTGCTTGCCAGCGCACTGAGTGTACCGGTAAATGTGGCGATGAGTTTGCCGATAGATGCAGAAAACAATGGCTATTTGAATGCGGCTACCCAGTGGGTTGGAAAAAAGCTTACAGGCAGTTATGCGCCGGTAGACTATAACAGAGATGCCGAAATAGCAAGTCAGCTGAGCGATACGGCCCGCGGTGCGGTTATGGATGAGCATGACTGGAAGCTTGGCGACCGGGATGTCTTCGACTTCTTATATGGAACAGGAATGTCCGCGCTCGATTCGGCTGCATCTGCAGCCGCGGGCAATCTTGCCGGCGGAGCACTTGCGAATACCGGGGCGGGAATAAAAGCAGCGGGAAAAGTTGCCGAAGCTGTCGGCGGCGGAATACTCGGTCTTTCTGCTGCGAACTCAACAATGCGTGACATAAAAGCTCGCGGCGGCAACGACGACCAAGCGGTTATCGGCGGAGCTGTTTCCGGCATATTTGAAGGTCTCTTCGAAAAAGTCTCGATAGGTAATTTCAACAAGCTCAAAGAGGTTGACCCGAGAAGTATGCGCGATGTCGCGATGAACATACTCAAATCAACCGGGGTAAACTTTTCGGAAGAAGCCGCGACGGAAATAGCAAACATAGCCTATGATACCATAGCAAACGGCGATATTTCCAATTATAAGCTCATGATAGCCGCATATGAGAAACAGGGATTAAGCGAGGCGGAAGCAAAGAAAAAGGTTGCCGGAGATCTCGCACTGCAAGTCGTCGAAGCGGGAGCGGGCGGAGCGCTTATGGGCGCCGGCTTTGGTGTAGTGGGTTCCGGGCTTGGATATCTCAACCACAGAAAACAGGGTACGAACATCACGAGAAAGACAGTTGCAGGTTTTGCAGGCGGAGAGCAGACGCAGATTGCACAGCGGCTTGAAAGCCTCGGCGAGAACACGCAGGACGCTGTCAAACTGTCCGCAGTGGTGCAGAAACAGGCTGAGGGTGATAAACTTACCCGCGCAGAAAAACGGCTTTTCCGTGGCTCTGAGAACGCTCAGAACGTGGCTGCTGAAATAAAAAACGGCACATCAGATGACGCGGAAGACTCTCAGCTGTCGTTAAAGAAGGACATAGAGACAATAAAGCAGGAATATAAAAAGGCGGTAAATCCGAAGATCGTTGACTTTGTAGAGCGAGTTCGCAACCTTAAAGATAAAAATGTTGCAGGTAAGATTAAAATAGAACTTAGCTCTGTAAATGAGCGCGAGGTGCAAGATATAAAAAAACTCACCGGTATAGATACCAGTGAGTATAAGCGCGATATGGACGGAAACACGGTTATCCATGTAGAAAACCGCCACGGGGAGAATGGAGCAGCAGACCACTCAATGTCTGATGTTAACGATCTGGCGAGAATAGAATATGTTCTCGAAAATTATGACAATATTGAATCGGCAAAAGACGACAATGGCCGTTATAGAGATTCTGATAATAAACTGTCAAAGTCAGTTGTTTACAGTAAACGAGTAAACGGAAATTATTATGTCGTCGAAGCTGTGCCTGACTCAAAAGCAAAAACTTTACATGTTGTAAGTGCATATAAAACAAAAGCAGAAGGGGTCTCGCAAGTACTGAACATGTCCGAAGACCTGCAGTCTACGCCCAAGACGCCTCATGCGCTCGCCCCTTCCGATAACAATATATCACAAAAGAAAAGTTATGTCAACGCTGTTTCGGCAACGATTGACGGACAGAGCGTAACAATCAACGGCATAGACCGCATTGAAAATGACGGAAACCGGGCGCAGATGTATGTCAGAACGCAGGACGGGGACAGCGTTGCGCTGAGCGATGTGCGGTTTGACAGCCGCGAGACCGAAGCTCTTTACAATGTCGCACAGGGCTTTGACAGCACCGACACGGCACGGGCCTTTATTTCAGGATATAAGCAGGGCGATTCGGCAAGCGAATATATGAATGCGTTTCTTGACTTCCGCCGCGCCGGTCAGCTCGGGCAGGACTTTGACAGCGTTTTGCAGTCGAATGCAAACAAATACGCAGGACTTGAGGAAAGTCAGCTCAGACAGGCATATTATGCCGGCGTTAATGAAAAAAATAATGCGCCGAAGCATTACAGCGCGAAAGAGGAAAAGAGGGCAGAAAAGAACGGAGGTCTGCTGAGAAACTATACAAAAAAACTCAACGCGGAGCAGGCGGGCTCGGTATATGTCCTTGAAGCTCTTGCAAAAAAATACGGCTTTGTCGTTGAAGTGTGCGACACGCTTGCAGACGGAATGGCGAACGGTGAGTACGATCCCAAGACCGGCAGAATAAAAATCGCGCTCGACGCGGAGGAAAACGCATATCTCAGAACCGCAGGACATGAACTGTATCATTATATCGAGGACTGGAACTCAACGGCCGCAGGCGAGCTGCGCGAATATGTCATAGGCAAGCTCAAAGAAAGCGAAAACTATGACTATGAGGGCAGAGTGAAAGAGCTGCGGAAGCTTTACGAAGGTTTCGGAAAAGCGGACATAGAGGCGGAAATCGTTGCCGAGAGCATGTTCGATGTGTTCGACGAGAAAACTATCAGAGAGCTTGTAAATGAGAACAGACCTCTTGCTGTAAAAATCCAGAGCTGGATCAGAGGCTTCCTTGAAAGCATAGAAAAAGCCCTGACTGCTATCGGACTGAAAAGCCCGGAGGTCAGAGCGCTTGAGGGGGATTCTGAAGCTCTTGAAAATATCCGCGATATGTTTGCAAAGGCTTTGGAGGGCACGAAAGAAAAAAGAACAAGCGAGAAAGATGCAATTAAGTATGAACTCAAAAATGATGCTCAGAAAACGGAGCTGAATTCCGAAGATGCAACAAGAAGCCAACAGTTCAAGGACTGGTTCGGCGATTGGGAGAATAATCCGGAATCCGCAAGTAAGGTTGTCAACGAGAACGGAACACCAAGAGTAGTATATCACGGAACAAAGAGCGATGCCTTTACGGTGTTTGACTCATCAAAAGCAAATAAAAAGTTGCTCAACCGATTAGGAAACGGATATTACTTTGCAGCTGATATAGAAAGCGCAGAACGTTACGGAGACAATGTTGTTTCGGCATATCTTGATATAAAAAATCCTTATCGTGTATATGGAAAACGAGAAGGAGGAATGATTGAGCAAATGGCCGAAGACTTCGGAATGAACGCAAGCGAGATAAGCAGAAATGACATTCAGGACATACTCAAAGAGCATGGATATGATGGCGTTATGCTGTATCAAAACAAATTTGCCGATTGCGGTACAATGGTTGCTTTTGAGCCTACGCAAATCAAATCGGCAACAGACAATATAGGAACATTTGACAGAAACAATTCCGATATTCGTTATTCTCTCAAAAGCACTTCTGCAATAGAGGAGCAGAACAAGAAGCTCATGCAGGAGAACAAAGCTCTGCGCGAATACAAGCGAGAACTCGAGTGGCGCCTCGGAATAAACAGAAAAGAGCTTGATGAGCGGGCAATACGCAGGCTTTCGAAAAAAGTGCTCAAGGAATACAGCAGCAAGTATAATGCCGGAACGCTGACGCAAAACCTCAAAAATATCTTTGAAGCACTTGCAAATATGGACGACGGCATAACTTATGATGAAGTTATTGCGAGGACTGCGGAGGTTGCCAAGGCGGTGCTCGAAGAGAGCGCAGTGCTGAACACCGATATGTCCGAACAGTACAATGCGCTGCGTGAATATGCGAAGGGCACGAAAATAAAACTCAGCGAACAGCAGAAAAAAGAGATTGCCTATTACTACGGAAGCTATGAGAATTTCAGAAGAAAGAACTTCGGAAAGATAAGGCTTTCCGAGGAAGGCAGTACGCTTGATTCTCTTTGGGGCGAGATGTCCGAACTTTGGCCGGAGTTCTTTGAACCGGATACGCACGAGCTTGAGCAGGTGCAGACGCTCGTAAATGCACTCGAAACCATAAAACCGTTCTATGAAAATCCGTTCTACGACGGTTCTTTTGACATGGATATAGACACGGCGAGCTATGACCTTGCAATGCGCCTGTATGAAGAGTATTACGACATTCCGGAGCTCAAGACGCTGCGGCAGAAGATTGAGAAAGAATACCGCGACAGATACGACAAGCGCGTTGAAAAAATCAAGGAACAGGAAGCTGCTAAGCGCCATAAGCTTTCGGAGGAACTCATAAAGCAAAAGGCGCTCTATGAACAACGCACATTCGAGGATCGCCGCGAATGGCTGCGCAAGGATGCTATGGCAAAGAGTAAACGGAGTATCGAGAGAAGTGCAAAGACTCTTAACAGGTTCCTGCAGAACCCGAACAAGACTCAGCATGTGCCCGAAGCTTTGCGCTCGGCTCTCGGAGAGTTCCTGGTATCTCTCGATGTCTACGGCAACAGTCAGTCGAAGGACGCGTTTGAGTGGCGCAAATCAATGTCGGAGCTGCAGGGAGAATTGCGCAAAATGCAGCAGGGAAATGACCCTCAGTATCAGCAGTTCCTGGCAGACCTCGACCCGGATCTTATGCCGATGATGACAACACTGCTTGAGGTATATAAGGGCAGTTCCATAAAGGATATGGATGCGCAGGGACTCGCCGAGCTTGAAACTGTTATGCAGCAGATAAAGGGCGGAATAACGAGAGCCAACGAATTGCTTGCAAACAGCCGCTATGGGACAGTTCAGGCAATCGCCGACGCGAGCGTGCATGAGATGGACAGCCGCAAGAGCTTCAAGGACAAGGTAAAGGTTGGGTATAAGCAGCTGAATGTAAATATGCTTGACTCGTTCAGCTTTTTCCATCAGCTCGGACCGGCAGCAGAGACTGTTTTCAAATCCATTCGTTCCGGCTTCGATGAGCGGGTGGAAATGATAGACAATGCGAATGAGTTCATGCAGTCGATTGTCAGCCAGAAGGAAATACAGGACTGGGAGCACTCGAAGCAGACCTTTAAGGTCGAAGGCGGAGAACTGACATTGACGGTCTCGCAGATGATGGAACTGTATAACCTCTCCAAACGAGAGCAGGCGCGGGATCATCTTCTTCTCGGCGGAATCCGTCCTCTGGACACTTCAAGGCAAGAGGCGAAAATGCGAATCAAGGAGCAGTTCGGTAAGGGCGAAGAAACATACGCTAAGGCTGTGCAGGTGACAGTGGAAGACCTTGGAAAGATAATCGACTCTCTGACTCCGAAGCAGAAGCAGGTTGCAGAGAAAATGCAGGGCTTTTTGAGCGGAAATGTTGCTGATTGGGGCAACAAAGCGTCAATGACACTGTACGGCTACAGAAAGTTTACCGAAGAGCATTACTGGCCGATACAGGTCAACAAAAACTCCGTGCGGACGATGAACGCGGAGGACGGGGCGGTTCAGACTCAGAGCAATTTCTATAAGCTTGTCAACATCGGCGCGACAAAGAGCGTCCAGCGAAATGCAAGTAACGGACTGTTTATTAAGGGTGCTTTCGATACCTTTACAAAGCACATCACCGAAATGAGCGCATATTCGGCATATGCGGTGCCGGTAACCGACGCGATGAAATGGTATAATGCCCTGAGCTTCGAGGAAAAGGACGACGGATATATAGCCATATCCGGCACAAAACAGTCTATTGAACGAGCTTTCGGCAATGACGGAAAGGCATATTTTGAAAAGTTTATACTGGATCTTAATGGCAGCTCGGACAGCAAAAATGCAGGTGGAGCGGGTGAGGAAGCACTGATACGCAACTTTAAGGTCGCCGCCGTCGGAGCAAACATCAGGGTCGCCATTCAGCAGCCTACGGCATATCTCAGAGCAGCGGCAGTAATGAACCCGAAATATTTGCTCAAAGGGCTTTTGTCAAAGCCGGCAAGTAAAGAAGCAATAGACAATTGCCCGATTGCAAAATGGAAAAGCTGGGGATTCTATGAGACGAGCATGGGCATAACGATGAAGCAGCTTATTACAGGACAGCAGACGGTCGTCGATAAGATCCGCGAAAAGTCTATGTGGTTGGCCGGAGTCGGCGATGAACTGACATGGGGAACGCTGTGGAATGCGTGCAAGGCGGAAGTCAAGGATAAAACCGACCTTAAAGAGGGAACTGCAGAGTTCACGCAGGCAGTCTCAGACAGGCTCAGCGAGGTGGTTGATAAAACCCAGGTCGTTGATTCGCTTCTGCATCGAAGCCAGTTTATGCGCAGTACGAGCTCTTTCTCAAAAATACTCAGTGCCTTTAAGGCCGAGCCGACGAAGTCGTACAACATGCTCCGCAATGCATTGGTTGATTATAACAATGCTGATCCCGGCAGTAAAAAGGCAAAGGCGAAGAATATAGCGCGTATTGCCGCGGTACATATCGCGACAAGCATCTTGACTGCCGGAATAGCGTCGATAGCAGATGCGTTCCGCAACGATGATGATGAGAAGAAATGGCTTGAGCTTTATCTTGAAGCATTCGGAGGCAACACGCTTGACGGAATCAATCCGTTTTCAGCCGTGCCGTATGTCGGAGATATTCTCTCAATCTTGTCCGGATATTCTGTGAGCCGCATGGATATCGAGGGTATTGAAGAACTAATTCAGTCCTGCGAATCGTGGCAGAAAGTATTCAGCGGCGAGAAGAAAAATCCGGATATCTGGAAGCTGATGATGAGCAGTGCAAAGGGAATTTCAAAGGTCAGCGGTCTGCCGATAGCGAACACGATGCGCACTTTTGAAAGCTTGTATAATTTCTTCTCTCCTGACAACCTCGGCAGGGAAGCAAGCTCCACGGAATACAGAAAGCTATACAATTCGATTGCCGAGGGAAAATATCAGAAGCAGTACGATAAGCTTATCAAAAAGGGTTATACCGCGCAGCAGCTCGAGAACGGTGTTAAGAATAATCTGGTGAAGTCCGAACCTCGAATCGCGCAGGCTGCACAGGCGCGCGAAAGAGGAAACATCTCAGAATATAAAAAAATATATGAAGAGCTGGTTTCTGAAGGATATCCGTCAAACGCGGTCATAAAAGCAATCAATAACTATATGACAATGCAGACGGCTGCGGCGCAGGCAAAAAGCAACGGAGACGACAGCGCACTCAGCGGCAAGCTCGAAGCTTTGCTCGAGAGCGGGTACGATGAAGATGAAGTGGACAGGATGATAGATGAGATTGCCGCAGAGCTTGATCCCGAAGCAGAACAGGATAAAGCGGTCGAAGAGAAAAAACTTTATGAGTGTAAAGACCTCCAAAAGGCACTTGAAAACTCTGATGTTTCGTCCGCAAAAGAGATAGTCGAATATCTGCGAGCAAACGGCAAAGAGGATAAGACAATCCGCCAGGCATTGACAAAAGACCTCAAATCTGAGTATCAGGAAATGTACAAAAGCAATGATACGGAGGGCATGCGCCGGACGCGCCAAATGCTCTATGAGTTGAACATAGGGTATGATGATAAGACATTTCAGCGTTGGATTAAAGACATGACAAAGTGACAGCGAGGCGGGGAGAAATACTTCCCGCCTTTTGCTATACTTAAATCAGAGGTGAACCGAATGGAACGTGTAGAGCACAGAATAAAGCTAAATCTTATGAAAGCCGGCTTGCAGGGTCAGGTAATCGTGAAAAAGGCTGACTCTGACAGTCAAAAAATAAATATATACCTATCGTCGGCCGCAGGTCCATTCAACATGAGCGATATCGCATCGGCAATTCTGCGAGCGGAAAAGCCGGACGGTAAGGTAATGTTCAACAGCTGTACTGTGTGCGAGGATAGGCTGGAATATATTATCACAACTCAGACGATAGCTGCGACTGGGACTGTGACATGTGAAATTACCTTAACGAGCAATTCGGGTCAGATTCTCGTAACACCGCGCTTTGAGATTATAGTTGCAGATGTCATCTATTCTGACTCTGAAATTGAATCAACAAATGAATACACAGCGCTGGAAGAAGCTATAAAAAAGGCATCCGCGCTGAAAGACGGAACGACATTTACGCCCAGCGTCAGCGACGAAGGGGTGCTTTCATGGACAAACGCGGACGGCAAGGACAATCCCGCGGCGGTTAATATAAAGGGATCGAAGGGCGACAAAGGAGATCCCGGTAAGGATGGGACAGACGGAAGTCCAGGTGCGGCGGGAGCTGATGGTGTTACACCACATATTGGTGATAACGGTAACTGGTTCATTGGCAGCACAGATACCGGAAAGCCGTCTCGTGGTGAAAAAGGAGATCCTGGTAAGGATGGAGCGGACGGAGGCTCTGGTACGCCGGGCGTTGGTGATGTGACTCCGATTATAGGAGAAAATGGTAACTGGTTTGTTGGAAACACAGATACCGGAAAGCCGTCTCGTGGTGAAAAGGGAGATCCAGGTAAGGACGGCGTTGACGGAAGTCCTGGTGCTGCAGGTGCTGATGGTGTGACTCCAACTATCGGAGATAACGGTAACTGGTTTATTGGGAACACAGATACTGGAAAGCCGTCTCGCGGAGCCGATGGCGCAAAAGGCGTGGATGGTACAGATGGCAAGGATGGCGCAAATGGCAAAGATGGTACAAACGGTATAACGCCTCGCATTGGCACAAACGGCAATTGGTACTTAGGCGATACAGACACCGGCAAGCCGTCACGCGGCGATAAAGGTGATAGAGGTGCGGATGGAAAGGACGGGACTGATGGGAGCCCCGGTGCTGATGGTGTTACACCGGCTATAGGAGAAAATGGTAACTGGTTTGTTGGGAACACAGATACTGGAAAGCCGTCTCGTGGTGAAAAGGGAGATCCAGGTAAGGA
>ULRZ01005551.1_pt1 | contig 11378 bp, 10 predicted proteins | sample 1955861 | NCBI WGS metagenome assembly ULRZ01 (sample SAMEA4835694, study PRJEB28245) | human gut metagenome | biome: gut microbiome; material: fecal sample | place: Denmark | collected 2008 | reverse complement strand
CCCGCCTATAAGACCGCGTTTGTGTTTGTGGAGGATGGCTGCGAGATTCCCGAAGTGCCGGTGTGGGCGATGAAGCTGGTGCTGACGAGGGAAGAGGTGGAGGAGATGGCTGAAAGCACCAATAAATGACGCGGAGGAAAAGCAGATGGATACAGCCTTATCCGTTGCCGCGCTTGTAGTATCCTTGTTTTCGGCAGGGTTCACGCTGTATACGTTCATCTGGACGAAAGTCCGAGACCGGAAACAGGCGACACTGGAAGCATACAATCGGCTGCAAGAGCAGGTGCTGGATCATTTGAACGTGTACATGCCCAAGCAAATTGCAGAGATTGCGAAGAACACACGTTCCGAAGAGTACAAGCAGATAAGCGCCTATGTTGCGCGAATCGAGCATTTCTGCGTCGGTGTAAACCAGAAGATTTATGATCGAAACGTGGTTTACGAACTGGCGCAGGGCTACTTGGACGGCACGATAAAGAGCCGAATTGAGCCGATGATTGAGAAGAAGAACCGTTTTGGACACGATTATTACGCCAATATTCATCAATTTTACGATTGGATGGAGAAGAAGCGTAAAGAAAATGAGTGACTTTCAGATTGAAGATGGCGTGCTGAAGAAATATACGGGGAACTGAAGAAAGGTGGTGATTCCTGATACTGTTACGACTATTGGGTATAGGGCGTTCTATGATTGCGGGAACTTGACGAGCATAACGCTTCCGGACAGCGTCAAATCCATCGGGAATGGGGCATTCTCTGGATGCAGCAGCTTGACGAGCATAACGCTTCCGGAGAGTGTCACATCCATCGGGGATTGGGCGTTCTGGGGCTGTAATGGGCTTGCAGATCAAAATGGACTGGTTATTATTCGTAGTCTTCTGTATTACTATGGGGGTAATGCAACAAGCATAGAAATTCCGGACGGTGTCACATCCATCGGGGGTAGTGCGTTCTCAGGTTGAAAGACTTCACCTGCCCTTCTTCTTTCGCGAAGCAGCTGCAAACCATACTGCCGCAAACGAAAACGCTCATCATCCTTCACATCCCCGATATTTCCGACATCAGCGCCAAATTCCGCCCCGGCGCAGCAGTCGGTTTTGCGGAAGACAACCGCGATTGCACCGACGAAAACGGCAAAGCATATGTGAAATACATCAAAGCCAACGCCGCCAAGCTGGCTGGTTTGGCAATTGAACATCCCGCGTTGTTCTACCTGATGCTTCGCGAAAAGCTGATTTTCGCCAAGGATTTGGACGCATTCACAAAAGCCGTGCAGGACAGCGGCAATACGGAGCTGATTGCGGCAGTGCTGGACTATGCCAACAGCAGCGTTTCCGAAAAGGACAAGGCAAAAGTTCAGCAGAAGAAAGAAACGCTCGACACGAATGTGACGAATTTCCTGTTTGATGCGGAACAAGTTGAGCAAATCAGCGGGATAACGTTCGCTGTCACAGGCAGGCTCAAGACGTTCGCCAACCGCAACGAGCTGCAAGCCTGCTTGGAAGCGTGCGGTGCAACGCTGACGGAGAGGCTTTCGCGCGACGTGAATTACCTCATCACGAACACGCCGGATTCGGGCACGGCGAAGAATCGGGAGGCCGAATCGCTGGGAATTTCGCGCATCACCGAGGCGCAATTCAACGAAATGGTTGGCAGAAAAGTGTAAAAAATGCCATCCGCCGGTTACTCACAACCGCGGAGGGCATTTCTATATCCTCATTTCGTCCTCTAAAAAGTGCGAATTTGATATTTTGATACACAAAAGGTGGAAACCTGTTGAGGAGATTAGCACCTTCACCTCTTGAACCCCATGAAAAGCATTCGACGACCCGCAAACCCTTGCACCACAAGGCTTTGCGACGCTTCCACAAGTGCCTAATAACCCCGAAATAACCCCGTCAACATGAACGGAACAATTTTAGCCCCTGTGCTGTGTATGCGGTTCAATGTCAAGGCGACAATAAGCACAGGAGGTTTGCTTTCCACCATCAATGAGTACATCAAAAAGATATATGCAGGCGGAGAACTGACCGAAGCGGCAACTATCCGGAAATTACGAATAGTTCAAGCAGAAGGTTCGCGGCAGGTCAACCGCGAGGTGGCTCACTTTGCCCGTTCTTCGGTGATTTGATTCTGGACAACCTGAACCGCACGGAAAACGCGATGACGCAGGCGTGCGCCTTCAAGGCGGCGGAACTGTGCCTGATTGCGCAGAAGCAGGCGGAAATGGTGTATCAAGCGAAATAATGCAAGAAAGCAAGCCCATCGGCTGCCTGTGATTTGTACAGGCGGTCAGTGGGCTTGCTTGGTTGTATACAATTTGCGCTTACGCTCGAATGCCGCTTCCGCCTCGGCTTTACGGATTTCCTCTTCGCGCGTTTCCAGGTTCCAAATGAGAATGCGCTAAGACACGAGCAGATGTGCAGGTGAATTTGGAAATAGTATTATGCCCGGATGCAAAAAAAATGCGGCGGCTTCCGGGGGAAAGTCGCCGTGAGAAAGTATGCAGTTTTCATCAATTGCTCATCTGCTGTTTCTTGATGCCGTAATGTGCAGCCCTATTTGCTCCAGCTCATCAGAAGTGGTCACAAGCACCGTTGCAGAAAGCCACTTGATCTTCTTCTCAAGTTCCTCCCGCAGCCGTCGTCTGATGGTATGCTCATCGCGGCTCGCACAGGCAAACTTCCCGTCAAGCACCAGTACCACCACGATTTTTCGCTGACCGTTTGCAATCTCTTGACTGCATAATGCTCGTGCGAACGCATCACACGATGCATGCTTCGTCGCGGGCATTGGATTGCTGAATGCACCCACCATTCCCGCCAGCGTCATCGCCGTTTTCTGGGCAACTTCAATATCAAGGCTGTCTCTTGTGGATACGTCGCGTCCATCAGCGCCCGCCGTGTCGCGCTTCTGATTATTCGGAGCAATCCGCCAGCGGTTGCCCGACTCATCACCAATGCAGTTTTTCACCTCAATCAGCACATAGTGCTTGTCCGATACCGCAATAAAATCCACAGCTTTCGCGCCGGGCTGTGCGTTGAACCGCTCGGTATAATACGGCGTATCATCATACTTCAGCACCAAATTGCCATATTGCTCGCCGAACGTAAATTCGATATCACTCTCTGATACGATCATAGATGAATCCCTGCTCTCTGTTGTATATCGCATCAAATTCTTCCATGATGCTGTTGTGCTGAAGTTCGCTGATGGTATCCGCCATTTCCGCCTTTATTGCGCCATCCTCAAAGAAAAGGGAGAAGAAACGGATGTCAATCTGGTCGGTATTGGATTCCGGGAATGCCATATACATGTTCAGATACTGCTGGAGGAAATAATCATGTGTTGTGATGAAAATCTGCACCTTGAGTTTTGCAAGCTGCATCATAGCATCCACCAGCGGGCGAATCATGCCGGGATTCATGTTCGTCTCCGGCTCATCCCAGAACAGCACCGAATTGGCATTCAGGCAGCCGTTCCGAATGAGATAGGTGATGGTCGCCAGCTTGCGATAGCCCTCGGAGACAAGCCCCATTTCAAATTCTCCGCCATTTTCTGCATTGAGATAAAATTTTTTATCATGCTGCACCGTTGTCCCGTGGAGAATTTCATCCAAACTGGCTAACACCTGATTCTGCTCATCGGAATTTTTCCCGCGCTTCAACGGACGATCCAGCAGCTTTGCAAGGTCATAATACGTTTCCTCAAACGCAATATGGTATTCCTCATACAGCGACGTGAAATTCTCCGTGGCCGAAATGATTTCCTTCGGCGGAAAATACACCGCCGTATGGTCAGGCGATGCCGTATGCTCCATCTTCGGCAAGGCAAGTGTGGAAATTTTGCTTGCTCGATTCCCGAAATTTACATCAATGCTCGTGCCGTTTTCATAGCCCATCGAGGCTGTCATTTGGGCGCTGCCCTGCTTTCGGCGCACGAGTCTGCCCACTTTCCCGTTGTCCGGGCGAAATACGCCGCACAGCTTTTCGGAAAACCTGTTCAACGCCGCTTCCTTCGTCTCTGTGGAGTTCCACTGTTCATAGGACTTATGCAGGCTGTACATCAGCTTTATCAGCGCCGTTTTGCCCGTGCTGTTTGTGCCACAAATCACATTGATTCCCGGCGACCACTGAAAATCGGCTTGCTGAAACAGCATAAAATCAGACAGATGCAATTGGCTGATTTTCACACTCATCCATTCCTTTCCCAAAGCAGTTTCATGTCTGCTTTGCGCAAGAAGCACAGCTTCTCTCCGATATTGTTGCAGGTATGAAACAGATTATCCGCTGCGTCGGATTGCGATTTGCTTCCGCACAACTCGGCGCACGTTGCTTGTACGTCAATCACTATAACATTGATTCCTGCTATTGTCAACGGTTATTGTCAGAATTTCCGTGCAATTGCAAAAACGTGGCAATGGCTTCTTCACATTGTCCATTTTCGCGCAGCATCACTGCTTGTTGGTATTTTAATTCCATTATGCCCGCAATCTGCGCCTTCGCGCCGCTCTAATCTCCCAACTCCGCAAACGCTGCAATTGCCTCGTCATATAGTAGTAGAACCATCTGGAATGACATGGTTCCAAAACCACGGACGCTGGTATGCCGTCAGCTTGATAGTAGTAGAACCATCTGGAATGACATAGTTCCAAAACAGGATTCGGCAAACGCTGCATTGACTGGCAGTAGTAGAACCATCTGGAATGACATAGTTCCAAAACTATATCAACGGTACAAAGGCTGGACTTGCAGTAGTAGAACCATCTGGAATGACATAGTTCCAAAACTGAATGGCGTGTCTCTGTATGGTGCACATGGTAGTAGAACCATCTGGAATGACATAGTTCCAAAACGTTCGGGTACGAGGACGATGGCTGAGAAGCGTAGTAGAACCATCTGGAATGACATAGTTCCAAAACGCCGTATGCCTCGCTGATGTAGTCCCAGCCGTAGTAGAACCATCTGGAATGACATAGTTCCAAAACTCACGGTGTCGCCGGGGTCTTCCCCGATGAGTAGTAGAACCATCTGGAATGACATAGTTCCAAAACTCCCCATCTTGACGTACTTCGCGCCGTTTTGTAGTAGAACCATCTGGAATGACATAGTTCCAAAACCATCCGGCTGATAGATGCGCTTGCTCTGGCGTAGTAGAACCATCTGGAATGACATAGTTCCAAAACGCCGATGTCCTCCGCGTACTCCACAAGCGGGTAGTAGAACCATCTGGAATGACATAGTTCCAAAACGTCTGGTTGCGCCCATAGGCGCTTCATTCTGTAGTAGAACCATCTGGAATGACATAGTTCCAAAACATCACGCTGGACACCCCGGCGATGGAGGCGTAGTAGAACCATCTGGAATGACATAGTTCCAAAACCGGTCAGCCCGATGTGTCAAGGGGTTTTTTGTAGTAGAACCATCTGGAATGACATAGTTCCAAAACTCACAGATATGCTATCAATAATAGGCGGCAGTAGTAGAACCATCTGGAATGACATAGTTCCAAAACCACCTCTTGCCGTGCTTCCGCCATCTCCGGGTAGTAGAACCATCTGGAATGACATAGTTCCAAAACCCAGTTCGCCCTTGTTGGCTTCTGTGTAAAGTAGTAGAACCATCTGGAATGACATAGTTCCAAAACCTGATGAACGAGAATGTCTGATGAGTATTGGTAGTAGAACCATCTGGAATGACATAGTTCCAAAACGCACATACTCTACACCCTGCAAAGGTTCGCGTAGTAGAACCATCTGGAATGACATAGTTCCAAAACTGTAACCCGCAGCCAGTTGATTTTTGCTAAGTAGTAGAACCATCTGGAATGACATAGTTCCAAAACATAGGGCGCCTGCCTGAGGGATTATGCCAAGTAGTAGAACCATCTGGAATGACATAGTTCCAAAACCAGAGCACGCCAGCAGCCAGCAGAGCACGCGTAGTAGAACCATCTGGAATGACATAGTTCCAAAACACCGGACAACGCCATAACATACCCGGCAGGGTAGTAGAACCATCTGGAATGACATAGTTCCAAAACTCACGGGTGCCGGATCGCACACAAAAAAACGGTAGTAGAACCATCTGGAATGACATAGTTCCAAAACCATTGTGCCCACAATGTCAACCCATTTCCGGTAGTAGAACCATCTGGAATGACATAGTTCCAAAACCTCATCTTTGCCGACCAGCCAGAACAGTTCTGTAGTAGAACCATCTGGAATGACATAGTTCCAAAACACAGCGCCATGTCATCGAAGCCGACCATGCGTAGTAGAACCATCTGGAATGACATAGTTCCAAAACGTCCGCGCCCCGGCAAGGCAAGCGGCATGCGTAGTAGAACCATCTGGAATGACATAGTTCCAAAACTGGAGGCGTACAAGATCGTACAGTCGGAGCGTAGTAGAACCATCTGGAATGACATAGTTCCAAAACGACGCGCGCACGGTTGCTGGCGACGATTTAGTAGTAGAACCATCTGGAATGACATAGTTCCAAAACCACCACAGCCCCACAGCGGACGGCAGACAGGTAGTAGAACCATCTGGAATGACATAGTTCCAAAACTCGTGTCCTTCGCGATTTCACTTGCGCGGGTAGTAGAACCATCTGGAATGACATAGTTCCAAAACCTCAAATCCATGAGGTAGGAACCTTTCGGTCGTGAGCCGCTGCCACGCCGGATGGTTCTTTTCTTTTTCAGTATATCACAGCTTGATGATTTTGTCATCATAATTCTGATCAATTTGCCAACGAATTTCCTGCGCATGCATCGGAATCGCCTGATTTTGAAAAATCAGCAGCGTCTTTACTTTCGTGTAGGCGGCATACTTGATAAGCTCTTGCCAGTCCGCATCCGAAAAGTAGTTGTCAAGATTGCAGAGAACCAGCAGCTTTTTCGGCATCCACTCCGCAAGAACATCCAGCAGCTTGCAAACTCGCACCAGCGGCGACGTATTCAGCGGGCAATCCAGCTGTACACCGAACGCTTTGCAAACATCCTGTACCGTCATTTCGTCCGGTGCGCTGATTTCCAGCGGAATTTCGCGCGTCACTTCCTGAATGAAATCTGACATCGCTACCATGTGCTTTTCCCATCGGGCTTGCCACAGTGGATTTTTCCGAATCAGCTGATTGATTTCCCCATAAAGTGCCGTCATGATTTTCTTGTTCGCAAAGTCAATGTGGAACGGGTCAGTGACAACGTACAGCAGTTTTGTTGCGTCCAGAAGGTCATCATCCTGCAAGAATAAGAAGGGCTCCAAGGATTCTTCGCCTGTTTCCAGCGCAAGGAAACTCTGCACAACCCGCGCGTACAGGTGCGGAGAGGCAATCTGCATTGAAGCCACATGATCATCGACGATTGGCAAATCGTGCTCGAAGCTGATGTTCCGCAGTATCAAAAGAACCACAACCTCTCTGTCGTATCCAGCTGTTTTTCCTGCGGGCCGCCCAGCAGATAGTCAATCTGGCTGTACTGCTTTTCCGTGATAATCATCAGCTGGATTACGCCTTTTGCTGGCTTGATGCGATTAACACGCTGTTTAATCAGGTCAGCCGACACCGCATTGACCGCCAATTTACAGTATACCGATTCCTGCATCATCAGAAAGCCGTCCTTGATGAGGTCTCTGCGGAATCGCCCATACGCGGCGCGCTCTTCCGACGTTGTCACCGGCAAATCAAACATCACGATGACTCTCATGGCTCGCATCCTCATAGTGCATCATCATTCCCTCTGTCCACTCCGTCTGACCATCAAGGTAATCCGTTGTATTGCGCACAAAGCGGGCGATGGCAGTGCTGACATACATCTTTTGCTGCTGATAGCAAATTTCTGTATTCAGGATGTCCAGCAGTTCGTACTTATATTCCTTGTCAAACGTGCGCTCTCCCTGATGCAGCACGACCTCATCCACCAGAAAGCGGAATGGTTCCATCAAATCACAGGAAAGATTGAAACTGTTGTACGCATTCCGATGGTGAATCCCCAGCTGCGTCGCGTAGCCGCGTGCCGTAACTTCCTTATTAAAGCAGGAAAGTAGCAGCGAATAGCCATAGTTCAATGCTGCATTACGGTCGCTTTTCAAATCGCGCGAAAAATCCTTGCCGAAAATGCGGTTGAAATAGACCTTCGCTGCGTGTCCCTCGCGATTCGTCGCGTCTCCAGGCGTGACGGTCTCCGCGAAGGCTGCAATTTGTCTTGCAGCCTCCACGGAAACTTCCTGCATCACGCCCGCCTGATTAAGAATCTTCTGCTGGATGATTTGCTGCCACAGCGCCGCTTTCCGCGTATCACTCCAGTTTGCCTGCGCCATCATCCTTGCCGCTGTATCATGGCTTCCGGCATAGGGGAGTACCTGCCCGCATGGATTCCGCTTTTCATCACAGAAGATGACGTTCACCTTTTCGTGCATCAGTTCGCAGATAAGGTAGCCCGTCAGTGTGACCATCGTCGTGTCCAGAATCAGCGTGTGCAGTTCCGAAATGTGAACCGTCCGCACCTCATCGCCGCGAATGATGAGAAAACCGTCCTTATACGTCAGCTTGCACGGGCTTTGAATCACGACGGTTCGGAATCCGGCCATAGCTTCGTCCTCTTCTCGCGCAGTCCTGTGATGGACTGGTCAATCAAGATGATTTTCTCTGGATGCGGCAATTTATTATTTAGTCTTCCCTTATCTGCAATTCCAAGTTTCGGAAGGGATGTGCTGTATTTAGCATATTCTTTTCCTGCACTTGTAATTTTCATCGTTTCAGCGATAAATTTGCCCTTATCCGCAATGGAAAGCGAGAGAATTTCTGATTTCTTTGCTTCCAAAGCTTTTAATGCACCACTGTAAATCGGATACTGTGAGCTCAGCTTTTCCAACAGCACGTCGATTAATGTATTAAGCTGATTTTCATCTGCATCTGTCAGTACACACGATGCGTTATAGATTTTTGCAAGAATCGGATGAAGAAAAGTCGGCAGGAAGAGTTCCTTTGCATTATAGGTTTCCGTGCAGCTTCCCAGTGTCAGCTCATTTCCTTCATATTCAATTTTTTGACGAATCAAGATTTTCGGGCGAATGATTTGAACTCCCGGATAATCTTTCTCCAGATAGTCCACCAGCACTTTCGGATTCTTTTCAATTGCTTCCGCCAGATAAATCGGCACATTCACCAGTGCACCAGCACGCTGCTTTCCCTTCTGATAGCTGATTGCTGCAATGTATGCAGGTTTGATGCTGTCAAATCCGCCATACCGCTGACAAGACATTCCTTTTTTCAGCGGCAATTTAGCACTTGCGTGACCGGCACGGTAACGTGAAGCCTCTGTAATTTTCCCCGACTTCTGCCGCTTCAGGAACACCACATGTCCATCGTGGTATCCCCACACCGCCTTCAAGTAGCAAATTTCCTGCTGTGCATTATGGATGATTTCCCCGGTATCCGCATCCTCCTGATCCCGGCTGAATTTCGCCAGTATCATGCCATGCTTCGAGCTTAAATCAACCTTGTTATTATCGTCTTTCTTTGCTTCCTGTGCCTTTCTGAATCGAATTGCCGCAGACGACTCACTGTCAAGCCACGGCATAAAGCGCTCCACGAAGTTCCCCATTGTTGCCGCAAGAAATGCGTCATACGCATGATGCATGTCGTTCAGCTCACGAATCTTGTAAAGCCCGTACTGCTCCCGCAGCTCCGAGGGCAGCCCCGCCTTGATGCCGCTCACATGCACATCCGGATAATAGCGCTTGAACAGCTCCGTCACGCACTGCACCATCTGTCCCGTTTCCACCAGTTGCCGTGCAATAAACTTCTGCTTATCCTCTTCGCTTACCACACTGCGCGTCAGATTCTTGAACTTCTTTTCGCCCATGAATCCCTTCTGGCGCAGATAATTCCACCACGGGCGCTGTGAATCCCGAATGCTATCCGCCAGCAGAAGGTTGTCTGCCTTGCGCTGATTTTCACCCGACAGCACCAGTGCACGGTTTTCAATCGAGTTGTCCACAATATAGCATTGCGGCAAGATATGGTCAATCTGCGTTGTTGCTGAAAGCTGGTCAAAATCAAGCGGCTTGCCGCTGTAAAGCGATTTTCCCAGCTGCAGCAGATACAGGTATTGCTGATCATCCAGTTTATTTTTATCCCTGCAGTTTTTCAATACTTCCCAGCACTCTGACGGCACTTTCTCCGCTGTCTTATCTTCCGCCAACTCTTTATACATCTGCTCCACTTGGTTCAGACGTGACTGCGTGCGCTGTTTCTTTTCATCCGGCGTTTCTTCGCGCGTGTTTTCCAGATAAATGGCGTGCGGATGGCAGCCCTGATGCTCAATCAGTTCCTTCACAATGCGCACTGCCGTCCAAATTCCGCGTTTCAGTGCCGGAGAAACCTGCAATTTCCGAATCTCGTCGTATTCGATTTCCTCTTTCGGTTCTCCAAGCTCCATCAGCCGCTCTTTTGCAATCTTCTCTTGAAAATGGTATTGCGGATTGTTCAGCACCTGCATGAAGTTTTCATTCGTCGCGCGCAGAACTTCCATGATTGTTGCCGGCTGATTCTCATATTCACCCAGCACACCAGTCAGCAGCTTTTCGCTCAGTCGTCCCCAGCCAGTATAGCGCCGCTGCACCAGAAAACGCAGCTGATTGTCCGTGACCTCCGGATATTGCTCTTGAATCAGCTCTTTCAGGATGCTGCGATCCTCAAAGATGGTACTCCAGCGCACTAATGTTTCCAGCTGCTTCATCGTCTGATCATTCACGGTGAATCCGTGCTTCTCCAAGTCATACCGTGTGCGCAGGCTCGCTGTGAATTTATTCGGTTCCTGTGTGCCGGAAATATCATTCTCCGTAACATCCGTGTATGGGCTATTCTGCCGAAGCCACTTTGCAAACACTTTGTAGGAAACTGACTTGTTCTTAGCGAAGAGTTCATCCATCATCCGCTTTTTCAGCTGAACGTCACGAATCAGATTGCCCTTTACGCGGACGCGGTTCAGCTCATTCAGCATAAGGTACTCTTCATACAGCAGGGAATGCAGCGGCAGCACGTCCTCTATCGGCAAATAGGTGCACTTGTTTGTCAAGTTTGCTATGAACCCTTCCGCCGTTGCCGTCTGATTCACCACATCAAAGAAATTCCACGGATAGGCAGGCTGCGTTTTGTCACGCACAATCCACTTCTGGAACGGGCTGTTCTTATCTTGATACAGCGGGCCGACATAATACGGCAGACGGAACGTGCAGATGCTGAGGATTTTCTCCCGATTTTCCCGCAGCGTCGGATAATACTTTCCCTGCGCGTCAAGTATTTTCGCCAGCTCTTCCGCCTGAATCTGGTTCGGGATTTGACCGTTCAGATTGATGCGCTGCAGCGGCA
>ULRZ01028267.1_pt1 | contig 11400 bp, 5 predicted proteins | sample 1955861 | NCBI WGS metagenome assembly ULRZ01 (sample SAMEA4835694, study PRJEB28245) | human gut metagenome | biome: gut microbiome; material: fecal sample | place: Denmark | collected 2008 | reverse complement strand
GGGCCGTCCGCAACCGTGAGAAGATCATGGTGTACGGCGACTACGACGTCGATGGCACGACCGCCGTCGCGCTGGTTTATAAATTTCTGCGCCAGATAGGTCACAAGGACCTGTTGTTCTACATCCCGGATCGTTATACCGAAGGTTACGGTATCTCGACCAAGGGCATCGACCACGCCGCACGCAAGGGTGCGACGCTGATCATCGCCCTGGACTGTGGCATCAAAGCCATAGAGAAAGTGGACTATGCCAAACGCAAGGGCGTGGATTTCATCATCTGCGACCATCACCTCCCGGCCGAGGAAATTCCCCGCGCCGTAGCCGTTCTCGACCCCAAACGCGCCGACTGTTCCTATCCGTTCGACGAACTGTCGGGGTGCGGCGTGGGATTCAAGCTAGTGCAGGCCTACTGCCAGAAAAACGGAATTCCGTTCCAGCAAATCGAGCCGTTGCTCGACCTGCTGGCCGTCAGCATCGCCTCGGACATCGTTCCTCTGGTGGATGAAAACCGGATTTTAGCCCACTACGGGCTTCTGCGGCTCAACGCCTCCCCCTCGAAGGGGCTGCTCTCGATCATCAAGATCTGCGGCCTGGATCGACACAACATCACCATCGACGACATCGTCTTCAAAATCGGACCCCGCATCAACGCCGCAGGCCGTATGCGGATGGACGAAAACGACGAAAACGCCGCTCCTTCGGGCGGCTATGCGGCGGTCAATCTGCTGATCGAAGGCAACGAAAGCCTGGCCGAAGAGTTCGGCTCGGTGATCGACGGCTTCAACCAGGACCGCAAGTGCATCGACCGCAGCGTCACGCAGGAAGCCCACGACTTCATCGAGGCCCACGCGGAGCTGAAGGCCGCCAAGAGTACGGTGATCTACAACCCCCGCTGGATGAAGGGCATCGTGGGCATCGTGGCCTCCCGCCTGATCGAAACCTACTACCGCCCGACGGTGGTGCTCACGATGAGCAACGGGTTCGTCACGGGTTCGGCCCGCTCGGTGCCCGGCTTCGACCTCTATCAGGCAATCGAATCCTGTTCGGACCTGCTGGAGAACTTCGGCGGGCACATGTACGCAGCAGGACTCACGATGCGTCCCGAACGGGTCGAGGAGTTCACCCGCCGCTTCAATGCCTACGTCGAAGAGAACATCGACCCGATAACGCTGCAACCCCAGGTGGAGATCGACAGCGAACTCTTCTTCTCGAACATCACCCCGGCGTTCCGCCGCGACCTGAACCGTTTCCAGCCGTTCGGCCCCGGCAACCCCGCACCGGTATTCGTCACGCGGGGCGTGGTCAGCCACGGCGAAACGAAGCTCGTCGGCGCCGACTGCGAGCACCTGCGCATGGACCTGATGCAGCGCCAGAAACCCAACACGACGATTCAGACGATCGCCTTCCAGCAGCCGACCCACTACGAGTGGATCCGCGCGGGACATCCGATCGACGTCTGCTATCAGATCGTAGAGAACCACTACCGGGGCTCGGTTTCGGTACAGCTCCGCATCAAGGACATCAAACCCCTGCGGAGCAAGCAATAATACGGCCGGCAACATCCGTAAAAACCGGAGCTTTCAGGCTCCGGTTTTTTACGGATCCCGCCCGACGACACCGGCGGCGGCATTCCGTCCGAACCACTCCTTCCCGCTCCCGAAACGAAAAAATCCGATACAACAAAGTCGGGTTTTAGTTTCTAATTATTAGAAAAATCACTACATTTGACACAAAATAGTAATTGTTAGACCTTTTCTACCCAATATGAGTAAACCCTTCAAGCGTTATCTCGTCACCTCGGCACTGCCCTACGCCAACGGCCCGGTACACATCGGCCACCTGGCGGGCGTCTATATCCCGTCGGACATCTACACGCGCTACCTGCGCCTGAAAGGATACGACGTGATCTCGGTCTGCGGCAGCGACGAGCACGGCGTGCCCATCACCATCAAGGCCCGCAAAGAGGGCGTCACGCCCCAGCAGATCGTCGATCGCTATCACCAGTTGATTAAATCGTCGTTCGAAGGGCTCGGCATGTCGTTCGACATCTACTCGCGCACCTCGTCGAAGACCCACGCCGCGACAGCGTCGGAGTTCTTCCGCAAGCTCTACGACGAAGGCAAATTCATCGAGCGGACCTCGGAGCAATACTACGACGAGGAGACCCAAACGTTCCTCGCCGACCGCTATATCGTGGGCACCTGCCCCCGCTGCGGCAACGACCGCGCCTACGGCGACCAATGCGAAAAATGCGGATCGACCCTTTCGCCGGACGAACTGATCAACCCGCACAGCGCCGTGTCGGGTTCCGTACCCGTGAAACGCGCCACCAAGCACTGGTATCTGCCGTTGGACCAGTACGAAGGTTTCCTGCGCGAATGGATCCTCGAAGGGCACAAAGAGTGGAAAACCAACGTCTATGGGCAATGCAAGAGCTGGCTCGACGGCGGTCTGCAACCGCGTGCGGTCAGCCGTGACCTGGACTGGGGCATTCCCGTACCGGTCGAAGGGGCCGAAGGCAAGGTGCTCTACGTCTGGTTCGACGCGCCGATCGGCTACATCTCGGCGACCAAGGACCTGACGCCCGACTGGGAGAAATACTGGAAGGACGAAGCGACCAAAATGGTGCACTTCATCGGCAAGGACAACATCGTCTTCCACTGCATCGTCTTCCCGGCTATGCTCAAGGCGCACGGCGGCTACATCCTGCCTGAAAACGTCCCTGCCAACGAATTTCTGAACCTCGAGGGCGAAAAGATCTCGACCTCGCGCAACTGGGCCGTCTGGCTGCACGAATACCTGGCCGACTTCCCCGGCAAGGAGGACGTGTTGCGCTACGTGCTCTGCGCGAACGCCCCCGAAACCAAGGACAACGACTTCACCTGGAAGGACTTCCAGGCCCGTAACAACAACGAGCTGGTAGCCGTGCTGGGCAACTTCGTAAACCGGGCTTTAGTCCTGACACACAAATACTTCGACGGCACAGTGCCCGCCTGCGGCGCACTGACGGACTACGACCGCGAAACGCTTCGGGAACTCTCCGGCGCGAAGGAAGCCCTCGAAAACAACATCGAAAACTACCGGTTCCGCGAAGCCTTGAAGGAGGCGATGAACATCGCACGTCTGGGCAATAAATACCTGGCCGACACCGAACCGTGGAAACTCATCAAAACCGATCCCGAACGGGTCAAGACGATCCTGAACATCGCTTTGCAGATCACCGCAAACCTCTCGATCGCCATCGAACCGTTCATGCCCTTCTCGGCGAAAAAGATCGTCGGGATGTTGCAGGCAGGACCCTTCGGCTGGGAGAAACTGGGCAGCACCGACCTGCTCGCTGCCGGACATCGGATCGGCGAAGCCGTGCTTCTCTTCGAAAAGATCGAGGACGACGTAATCCAACGCCAGCTCGACAAGTTGGTGGCGACCAAAGCAGCGAACGCTTCGGCCGAAGCAGCACAACACGTTGAAGATCAAAAGAAAACAACGACTTTCGACGATTTTCAAAAGATGGATATCCGTATTTCGACGATCCTCGCCGCTGAAAAAGTCGCCAAGACGAAAAAGCTGTTGAAACTGACCGTCGATACGGGCATCGACAAGCGCGAAATCGTTTCGGGCATCGCCGAATACTACACACCCGAAGAACTCGTCGGGAAACAGGTACTCGTACTGGTGAATCTGGAACCGCGCGAACTGAAGGGCATCCTCTCCCGTGGCATGATTCTGATGGCCCAGGACGCTTCGGGCAAATTAAGGCTGTTACAACCTGACGATCAGACAAATCCGGGCGCGACAGTCGGATAATATAAAGATATTTCTTGAACAAAAGATACGATAACCTTTAATATTAAAAAACAATGGAGAACATCGATTGGGGCTCTCTCGGCTTCAACTACATGAAGACCGATTTCAATGCCCGCTATACTTGCACGGACGGCAAGTGGAGCGAAATGGAAATTACGAGCGACGAGTACATCAACATGCACATGTCGGCATCCTGCCTTCACTACGGCACGGCTCTTTTCGAGGGCTTGAAAGCCTTTCGGGGCGCTGACGGCAAAGTACGTCTGTTCCGCGTCGAAGAGAATGCAAAACGCTTGCAGTCGTCGGCGAAACGCCTCTGTCTGCCCGTACCGACGATCGATATGATCGTCAAAGCCTGCGTAGAAGTGGTTAAGCGCAACGAGCGTTTCATCCCGCCCTACGGCACCGGCGCATCGTTCTACCTGCGTCCCGTTATGTTCGGCACGACGGCAGGACTGGGTGTAAAACCCTCCAAGGATGCCTTGCTGGTGGTTTACGGCTCGCCCGTAGGCGCTTACTTCAAAGGCGGCATCAAGCCGATGAAGGTCGCAATCGACCGCGAACAGGACCGTGCTGCTCCACGTGGAACAGGCGACGTGAAGGTGGGTGGTAACTATGCAGCCAGCCTTATGTCGGGCGAGCACGGACACGAGCTCGGCTATGCGAGCATCATGTACCTCGACGCAACCGAGCACAAATACATCGAAGAGTGCGGCGCAGCCAACTTCTTCGGCATCAAGAACAACACGTATATCACGCCGAAGTCGAACTCCGTACTTCCGTCGATCACCAACAAGAGCCTCCGTCAATTGGCTCAAGACCTGGGTCTGAAGGTCGAGGAGCGTCATATTCCGGTGGACGAACTCCCGACTTTCGAGGAGTGCGGCGCTTGCGGTACGGCAGCTGTCATCTCGCCGATCGGCAGCATTTACGACATGGACACGAAGCAAACCTACACCTACGGCGACGAAGTAGGCAAGGTTTCTCTGCAACTCTATACGCTTTTGCAGGACATCCAGTACGGCCGCACCGAAGACAAACACAATTGGTGCACGATCGTCATGTAATCGACGCCCGCAAAACTCAAGAAAAAAAAGGATGTTCCACGTGGAACATCCTTTTTTCTTACTGCATATTTTCTTTGCCACCACTTACAAACAGCCGTAAAAAAATCGGGAATAGCCGCAGCTACTCCCGATATAAAAAATAGAAAAATACAATCGCACAATTTATCGACCGATCTTAATCCGCATTGATAAACGACAAATACATCCAAAAACGATTGTCAAATTTGGGAACATAGCGGTTAAACTGCATTACCCGATACTTTACCGACCGAATTTCACCAGCAACACATTCACATCCGCCGGAGAAACTCCGGGAATACGGGAAGCCTGCCCTATCGTCGCAGGTCGGATTCGGGTGAGTTTCTGCCGGGCTTCGATCGTCAGGGCATTCATCGAATGGAAATCGAAATCGGCCGGAATACGGATATTCTCCAAACGATGCAATTTGTCGGCAATGAATTTCTCCCGTTCGATATACCCCTTGTACTTGATCTGAATCTCGGCTTCCTCGACGATCTCGGCATCCATCTCCTGCTCGCGCAGAAAATCGCCGAGCTTCGGCAGAACACCCGAGAGCAGATCGAAGGTCACATTGTTACGCATCAGCAAGTCGTGCAGTTTCCGTCCTTGCGAAATCGGATCGCAACCGAGCGATTTCAAACAGTCGTTAATTTCGTCCGGTTTGACACTCAGTCCGCGAGCGAATGCTACGAGCGATTCTACGAGTCGATTTTTTTTGCAGAAACTATCGTACCTTTTTTGCGAAATCAGCCCGATTTTATATCCGATCGGAGTCAATCGAATGTCGGCATTATCCTGCCGCAAGAGAATCCGATACTCGGCACGCGAAGTGAACATACGATAAGGCTCATCCACCCCTTTGGTCACCAGGTCGTCGATCAATACCCCGATGTAGGCTTCGTCGCGTGCCAATACCAGCGGTTCCTCCCCCATCCTGCGGCGATGCGCATTGATACCGGCCATCACCCCCTGCGCCCCGGCCTCTTCATAGCCGGTCGTCCCGTTGATCTGGCCGGCGAAATAGAGTCCGTCCACCAGCTTGGTTTCGAGCGAATGGTGCAGTTGCGTCGGCAGGAAATAGTCGTACTCGATCGCATAACCCGGACGGAAAATATGCAGATCTTCGAACCCCTCGATGGCGTGCAATGCCTCCCACTGAATGTCCCAGGGCAACGACGAGGAGAACCCGTTCAGATAATATTCGTTGGTCGAACGACCCTCCGGCTCGAGAAAAAGCTGGTGCTGGTCCTTATCGGCGAATGTGTTGAGCTTGTCCTCGATACTCGGGCAATAACGGGGACCGATCCCCCGGATCGTACCGTTGAAAAGCGGCGAATCGCCGAAACCCTTCCGCAGAATGTCATGCACCTTCTTCGAAGTATAGACCAAAAAGCACGGAAGCTGATTCTGCACCGGATGCGTATCGGCGGAAAAGGAAAATTTCGAGGGATTTTCATCCCCGTATTGCGGTTCCAGAATTTCGAAATTGATCGTCCGCGCATCGAGTCGTGCAGGGGTCCCGGTCTTCATCCGGCCGGCTTCGAAACCCATCGCCACGAGCGATTCGGTCACTCCGTGCGAAGCCGAATCCCCCGCACGGCCGCCCTCGGCGTGTGAACGACCGCAATACATCACCCCCGCCAGAAACGTCCCGGCAGTCAGGATCACACAGTCGGCCGAGAACTCCACCCCCATCTGTGTCCGAATCCCGCGCACTTGCGGCCGACCCTCCTCCGCAGGCCGCTGCCCGAAGAGCAGTTCGACCGCAGTGTCCTGCCAAAGATAGAGGTTGGGGGTATTCTCCAGCGTACGCCGCCATTCGGCCGAGAAACGCGACTTATCGCACTGGGCCCGGGGACTCCACATCGCCGCCCCTTTCGAGCGGTTGAGCATGCGGAACTGGACAGCCGTAAGGTCGGTAATCCGCCCCATCTGCCCCCCTAAAGCATCTATCTCTCTGACTATCTGCCCTTTAGCAACACCGCCTACGGCCGGATTACAAGACATATCGGCCAACTTGGTCATGTCCATCGTCACGAGCAGCGTGCGGGAGCCGAGCCGCGCTGCCGCCGAAGCCGCCTCGCAGCCGGCATGACCGCCGCCGACCACGATGATATCGTAATGTAAAACCATATCTCCTTTTCCATGAATTGCGGAAAACACCGCCGCCCGTCAATCCGACGACCGACCGCCGCACGGCAAAGATACGAACAAAGTCGCTTATCCGAAAAAACCGAAACCGCACGCAACGGCAACTTTCGCCCAGCTATCCGCCGTCCGACGGCGAAAGTCGGATCGAAAACGGCAACCTCGCGGCAAAACGTCGCCGCAGCGCCGAAAAGATCGGCAAGCACGGGCTGTCCCGCCAAAAACGGATTCTCCCCGCTTCCGGCACACTCCGGCGACCCGCACCGAACCTTGCCGGCATTTTCCCGCAAAAATAAACTTCTCTCCGGCAAAGAGCCGACAATCCATGCCGCCCATTCCGGAAAAATACAAACGATTAAAGGGTTGCGGACACAACCAACGGCCGGATCCGTCCCCGCACGGCGGAAACGCCTCCTCCGAAAGCCGAATCTTCGCAGTCCACCTTTCCCGGCTACCGATTCGCCGCGCAGCGGACCCGATCGACAGCCCCCACAACTGCTGCCGCAGCCACCGCAGCCGGCACTTCCCGCAAGCGAATTCGTCCGCTTCAGTCCCAACGAAGGAAAACGCGATCATAACGTCCTTTTTGGAGGCGCAGCGACCCGAATCTCCCTCCGAAGAAAGGATTTAAGAGAGAGTCGGCATTACAGACACGGACTCCGGCCGCGAACGAACGACCGTCGAATGACGGACATTGAAATATACGATTGCCGGGGAAAATCCATCTTTTTTCGGGAACCGGTTCCAAACAAAAGACGAATCCGCCCATAAACCGCCGTTTCAGCGTCTTTAACGGTCCATTCCGCCGTCGGGAACAGAACCGACCGTTATGGTATATTCGAACGATTTTAAGGAGCATTTCAGGCGTTAAAAATACATCCTTTCGTGAAAGAGTTCGCAACCCTGCGGCCGGATCCCTCTGCAAACCGTCTTTTCAGCACCTTGAACCGCCCATTCCGCCGTCGGGAAGAATCGACCCTTATGGTATATTCGAACGATTTTACGGGATATTTCAGGCATTAAAAATAACCCTACCGGGAAAGGGACCCGCAACTCCGCGACCGGATTCCCTCGCAAAGCCCTATTTCAGCCCTTTGGACAGCTCATCCCACTGTCGGAGGTAGTGATCCTCCTTACGGTGCATTTGAGCGTTCGCACGGGGTGTCTTATCCTTCTGTCCGCACAGATGGAGCAAACCGTGCACCACCACGCGGCGCATTTCGGTCAGCTTCGCGGCGCCGTATTCGCGTGCATTGTCCGCAACGGTTTCCACATCGATGAAAATATCGCCCGACACGATCCGGGCGCCCTTGCGGTCGCTGTAATCGAACGTGATGACGTCGGTATAGTAGTCGTGCCCGAGGAACTGCCGGTTCATATCCAGCAGGCGGGCCGCCGAGCAAAAAATATAGGTCACATCCCCCAGTTCATACCCCTCTTCCCGGGCTACGCGGTCCAGCCACGCGGCCGTGAGCCGTTTCTGCGGCAGGCGATAGGTACAGTCATCGGTATAATAGCGTACGGCCATAGACGGTTATTTTTTGAAGCAATCCGAAGCACGCATCTGTACTTTGGGCGACGGTCCGTAAATACCGAACACCATCTTGTACTCGGGCTGCATGGTCATCACATCGACCCCCGACCCGATCGTTCCGATCTGCTGGTTGCGGGCCACCTTGTCGTCCTTGCCCACCGTCACGGAATTGAGGTTGGCATACGAAGAGATGTATTCGCCGTGGGCTATATAGACGTCGTATTTGTTGGTGATCCGGTTGCGCTTCACCTCGACGACCTTGCCTTCGTAGATCGAAATCACCTGCGCCCCCTTCGGCCCCGCGATCTCGGCCATATTGCCCTTGTAGCGCTTCACCCCGCCGCCGACCACCGGCAGCCGCAGATTCGAAGTCTTCGCCGTAAAGGTGTTGCCCTCCTTGTTGCCCCGGGTCAGCTTGCGCAGCTCGTCGATCGCCACGTCGAGCCGCTGCTCGCGGGCGATTTTCTGTTGCAGGGCCGCTTTTTCCTTCTTGGAGAGCTGCTTGATGTTGGCACGCGCCGCCTGCGAATCTTTCTGCAGGCGGGTCCGCTGCGTGGTCAGGCTGCGCTTCACCGAATCCAGCGCCCGCTGCTGCCCGGTCAGCCGGGTCCGCTCGACGGACACCTGCTCCGAAAGCGTCACGATCTGCTCCATCTGCCGTTCCCGCATGGCCGCCACCTCCCGCAGGTTGGTGATGCGGCGGGCCACCTGATTGAAGTCGCTCGAAGAGAAGAGGTAGGTCAGATAATTGTTGTGTTTGTAGTTGCGGTATGCCTCGCGCACCATCTCGGCATAGCGCCGTTTATGGGCGTCGAGCGATGCCGACAGCCCCCGGGCCACGCTGTCCGTACGGGCCACCTCGACCTCGAGCTTGCGGGCATCCCGCTCCGTCACGTCGAGCAGCTGGTTGCGCGAATCGATCTGACGGGCCAGACGGCGCACCGTCTCCTCGGCCGAAGCACGTCCCTTCTTGAGCTTCGAAATCTCCTGCTCCTCCCGGGCGATCTGCTTTTCGAGGTCGGCGATCAACCGTTTCTGCGCCGCGATCTGCTGGTCGGTATTCTGGGCCGCAAGCGACCCCACACCGAGCAGAAGGAACAGAAACAAAACGACCTTCGGCAAACGGATGCACAGCGTGCGGACCGACTTCGCCCGCCGCAGGAAACGATACGAATGGTTCAAGGCTTGTCGCATAGTCAGGGCTTGGATTTGAGTTGCCGGATACGCTCTTCGATCGCCTGGGGATCATCATATCCCTTCTCCAGCGCCTTGCGCCAGTAGGTTTCGGCCATGAACTTCTCCCCGAGAGCCGCCAGGATGTCCCCGTAATGCAGGTAGAGTTCCGGATTCTCGCTGCGGTCGAAAGAGATCGCCTGCTGCATCGTTCGACGAGCCTCCTGCAGCCGTCCCAGACGGAACAGCACCCAGGCATAGGTATCCAGCAGCGTGGCGTTGTTGCCGTCCAGCTCCACCGCACGGGCTGCCATGGCAAAGGCCCGGTCGAGCCGGCGGGGATCCCGGGACGATTCACTGATAAAATAGGCGTAGTTATTGAGCACCATCGGGTTATCGTAGTAATAATGCAGCGAACGGTCGTAAGCCTCGAAACACCGGCGGCGGTATTTGTCCCGTTCCGAATCCTTCCGTCCGGCCTCTTCCAGCTGATGATAGGCGTCGCCGATATATCCCCACACGACTCCGCGCAGGGAGTCCGTATCGGCGTATTTGAGGGCTTTCTTATAGCTGCCGATCGATTGCGACAACTTTCCGGCATACCCCTGGGCGTGTCCCTTGCGGGCATACAGCTCGGTATTTCCGGGGAAAACCTCGAGCGCCCGGTCGATATACAGATAAACCGAATCGAGCCGCTTGCGGTAAGTTTCGATGTCGATCACCGCACGGTAATAGTCCAACTGGGGAGGCTGGTCAGCCAGATGCAGCTTGTAGAGGGTCAGCGCCTGCTCCAGCTCTCCGGCATTGATCAGATGCTGCGCATACAGTTCGACGACATCCTTATCGTCGGGATAGCGGATCGCAAGCGTCGAGATCAGGTCGTTGAGCTGAAAGAAGTTGTCCCGGTAAAAACGGACGTCGAGCGTCAGCTGCCGGAAAATGCGGACCTTTTCCGACAAGGGGAGTTCGTCAATTTCGAAAAGCCTTTTCGACACGGCCAGATAAGCATGCGAATCGTTGCGCTTGTTGTAGAATTCGGCGAGCGAAGCCAGCGCCGGGACATTCATGGAGTCGATCTCCAACGCCCGGTTATACTCGGCTATGGCCAACGAATCCTGTTTGGCAGCACCGTACAGGTCGGCCAGAATCACGTGGTTCTCCGCTTCGTAAGGAATCGCCTCGGCCATCTCCCTGGCTTCGGCCAGCGCACGGTCCAACTGCCCCGTGCGAATCAGCAACTGGCGTTTCATCGCCCCCAACAAAGGCATTTTACCGAAACGCATCTCGGCCGAATCGAGCATATCGATCGCCGAATAGGGCATCCCGGCCTGCTGGTACAGGATCGCCAGAATACGAATGTTGTCGGGATTGGTCGGGTCGAGCGCCGAAAGCCGCACGAACAGCGGACGCGCCTTGTCGAGTTCTCCCTCGGCAAGCAGCTTTTGCCCGTAAAGCTGCCCGTACCACTTGTTGAGCGAGTCCAGCCGGTAAGCACGCCGTGCCCACGCCGTACCCTGCGGATCGCCGTCGGGAGTCACCGAAGAGAGGCGGAACCAGGCCGGAGCATACGCGGAATCGAGCTCCAGGGCCTGCAGGAACAGTGCCCGAGCCGCCAGGGTGTCCTCTCCGATCAGGAGTTTTTTCACACCT
>ULRZ01004161.1_pt1 | contig 11495 bp, 12 predicted proteins | sample 1955861 | NCBI WGS metagenome assembly ULRZ01 (sample SAMEA4835694, study PRJEB28245) | human gut metagenome | biome: gut microbiome; material: fecal sample | place: Denmark | collected 2008 | reverse complement strand
CAGCCAATGCGTTGGGAGCCAAGTATCTGAATGATTGTGCGCTTTATGTGACGGTAGAGCCGTGTGTGATGTGTGCCGGAGCTATAGCGTGGGCGCAATTGGGCAAGCTGGTGTTCGGTGCCGGAGACGGAAAGCGCGGCTATATGCGTTATGCGCCTGCGGCGCTGCATCCGAAGACCGAAGTGGTTTCGGGTGTCTTGAAAGACGAGTGCGCCGGCTTGATGACGGCGTTTTTCCGGAAACGCCGGTGAAAGGAAAATGTAAAAGTCCTGCCCGGTACGCTGTGCGAAGCAAGAATCGTGGCAGGCTTTGTCTCAAATCAGGTTTACATCGAGCCTAAGCATGATGCCCAAGGCTGTGGCGATGCGGATGAAGGAGGATAGTTGCAGGTCGGTTTCGCCTTTCTCCAGACGGCTGATGTAGGAACGGTCGCGCCCGATGCGCTCCGCCAGTTCTTTTTGGGTGATGCCGAGTGCCTTGCGGCGGTCGCGCAGCACTTCACCATAGTACCATGCCAGTGCCTTGGCGTTGAACTCATCGCGTTCCGGACTTCCCTCCTCGCCTACTTCGCGTGCCAGCATGTTTTCCGCCGTCTCGAAACCGGGCTTCTTGCCGAAGTCCATCTGGCGAAGTTTCTTTAATTCTTCCGCTGTCAGTCTGTTGTTCGTCGTTGTCATAGCAAGTTCCTTAAAATGTTAATAGCCTTTGTTATTTCCTTGTCGTAATCCTTGGTGCTTTTCTTTACAAAGCCGTTCAGCAGGATAACGTTTGTCGCCAGATTGATGTTGTCGTTGTCCACGGCAAATAGGATAACCCGTATCTCGTTGTCCACGGACACCCGCAGTTCGAAGAAATCTGTCCCGACCAGTTTCTTGACAAATTTGACAGGTACCGGACAGACCGTTTCCAATATGGATATAGCATAGCGCAATTTCTCGCGTGTGCGGGGATTAGCGCTTTGCTCAAATTCCTTGAACGCAGGCGACAATATCAGATTCCGTTTCATATCCATCTTGAATTATGCTGCAAAGGTAACGAATTAGTCACGTCTGACCAAATCTTTTGTCGATGAACTGCTTGTTTTCTTCCGTTTCTATTCCAATTTAGTTGAAGAACGCACAAGCCGAAGACAGAATCTGCCAAGCTTGCTTGAACCATTATGCCGAGGCGTAGCCGTTGTTTTGCAAAGAATGCTATTGCTTTAGAATGGCGGATTATAAATCAGCCGGGACGAATGCATAATACACTGTCTGCCCCTTGCGTTCGCCCACGGGCTGAACCTTTGATTTTACTTCAAATTCCAACATACTACTTTCGTTTTTTAGGTTTATAAATATGGTTTGCTATACCCCATGCATGACCCCTTCAGGTACCCCATGCATGGGGTGTTGTGATACCCCTTGCATGGGGTATTATTTCTCATTTATATTCCTCACCTCCACCAGTTCCAGCTCGCAGTCCGATGTACCGGCTGAACGAGTACCGAGGGTATTGGTATCTTTCAAAGTAAGGTTGAATGAGTAAGCATTGCCACTCTCCAGCGTTCCTGAATAGGTGACGTTCTTATGTCTGCTGTCCACAGTCAGCGTGATTGTGAAACCTGCACCGGGGGCTACAATGGCGGTGTAAGAATGAGCCGCTTCATCTTGCAGTGGAGAGATATCTATCGTGTTCTCATCGCCTGTTACGGTATTGCCGTTTACGGTAATGCTTTTCTTTGTTTGGATGAAAAAGTCCTTAACTTCCGGCATCGTTTCCCCGTAATCAGTCCAATCGGAAATGGTGACGATGACTTTGCTCAGGCGGTGCTCCAATGTCACGCTGGGCGTAGTGCTGATTAAATCGCCGCTGTATGTCATGAAATCCGCTTTGCATAAGTTTCCGCTGGTAGTTTGGTTTTCGGGAATGGTGAAAGAGTTCGCGGATGTACCTATTCCTCCCGGATACCATGCTGTGATAGTGCCGGGCAGCGTAACAATGATAGGCTCTGATCGTGTCCAGCTTCTTGTCTGTGCATTATAGGTCAACGTATAGGAAGACGATGTTCCGTTATATCCTGTTACATTCAGCCCAATCACATCATTATTTTCCCATGTCCACGTATCTCCGTCAGTAGTGGCACGTGTGTCAATGCTCACCTGCACCTCTTGCGGCTCTCCACTCGGCACAAGGCTGTCTTCCTCGCTGCTGCACGCCGCGAAGAGGGGCACGAAAGCCGCCAGCCAAAGGGCTTTTATCAATGTCTTGTTCATTATCATATTTCTGTTCAGTTTTTAGGGTTGAACTTAGGTTTATATGTTCTCTTGCTTGCTTCTTTCCATTTGAATGTTTATTCGGTGGTAGTCAAGTCATGGTTGCCACCGTTGCCCCAATCGCTTACAGTAATATTATCAATCATCACCCTGTTCTCTTCCATGATAGTTACCTTGTAGGTATAGGAATGGCCTGCTTCCCAAGTAATTTCTGTTGATGAATAACAAGGATAGCTACGGAGCCCATTTTTGATGTCAAGATAAGGAAGCAAACTATCATTATAAGTTTGCGGAATGACGAGTGCGGCAAAACTGGCGAGTGAAGTTTCGTTTTCGTCGGATGCAAGAGGTTTTGGACCGAGGTTGTAAGCCGTGATGTACCCTCTTGTGCTTCCCGGTGTCCAGTTGAGATAATTCTCGCTTATGTTGTCCGTACTCACTGTGCCGTTCATAACAATATTGTTCCTTTCTCCTATCGTCACACTGACTTCATGACTTCCGTACACAGGACCTACATTGCGGACATGTACCACCACTTTTGCCACTTGATGGTAGAATTTAAGGGCAATTTCCCGCCGTCCGATTACGGTTGTCTGCGCAAAAAGCAAGTCGCTATTCGCATAATTGTCGCCAGTTCCTTGATTTCTTTGCACAGACCATGAGTCGGGATGCTCTTCGCTGTTGTCGCCATAATGCCAGGCACGGACAAGTTTGGTCTCGTTGTCGCTTAGCCAAGAAGATTGCTCGCCGCTCGTAAAGGTCAGTTTGCCATCGGTACTGGCCGTGTAAATTCCTCTCTTGGCTTGCGTCCAGTCGGGAGTTGTCGTATTGTCGTAATTGTCTATCACCTCTACAATGACGGTTTCCGTGCCTTCCCAACTGTTATCGGGAGTTGCCCGCGTGCCGGTTGTCGCATCCGCCATAACAGCAGTCAGCACCAACGGCTCGCCGTTTTCCGCAGGGCTTGTTTCGGTAAGGTCGTCATGCGAACAGGCGGATAGAATGCCTGCCAGCAAAAGGAGAATCATCCGTTTCAAGTCTGATAGTCGGTTCATATTACATATATATTTTATGTTCTGTATTTGTGCCACCGGCGGCTGCGAAACCGCCAGCTACACCTGTTTGTTCAGGCATATCTCCGTGCTTGCGCAAGATGCACGGGATGGCTGTTGTTTCTTTTCACTGGAATCAGTTGATTATAATATTATCACCTCCACCGTTCGTCCAATCTTGTATTGTGCCGGAACTGATTACCAAGCCTGTCTTCTGAATGGAAATGTCGTAGCTGTAAGATGTGGATGCAGCGAATGCAGGGGTCAGTGTACCCGTGTAGGTCTGCCCGTCGATGGTAGCACTAAAGGTCAGGCTGGCTCCTGTTTGCGGATAGAGTATCAGGCTGCATGTTCCGATGTTATTAGTATAAGTAATGTAGTCAGTTATTTCCCAATTATCTGTCGCATTTCCTGTCGCTTCCGCTGTTCCGTCCTCCGTGTTGAACGTACCGCTGTGCTTGATGCCACTCAGTGTATAAGTACCGCTTGCCACTTGGTCGGCTGTGAAGCCAGCCCTAGTGTCCGTCGTGATGTTCAGCACAAGGCGGGTCATCATGTGTTTGAAGCGGGCATCAGTGGTTCCATTATCTGTGTTGTTGAATTTTACAGTGGGGCTGTTCTTGCTTGCCGTTGCACCCGTTGCGAACATGAAGTCGAAGTTCTTTTGGTCGCTTTGGTTATCGGTTCTTACATCCGTTATTGTCACTTCTCCGTTGTTTTCTTGACTGTCTTTGTCAAAAGGATAGTAAGCGCGGAAATATACCGTTTCGTCCGCATCTTGGAAGAAGATGCCTGATGACGAGCCGCCAGAGTGCGTGAAGTTGCCGTCGCCAGCGGTGGTAACATAGTGCATGTTGGTGTATTGGGTGAGCGTGGGTGTTCCGTCTGTTGGTGTATAGACCGACACGCCGATGGCATCGTTGGCATCCCATGTCGTGCCTGACGCACGTGTCGGTAAGTTGATGCCTGCGGTGATTTGTGCCGCTACGGGACCGTCGTTTACAACTATATTCTCATCATTATGACTGCATGCCGTCAAGACGCATGCCAACAAACTGATTGCAATGTATTTTTGTCTCATATCTTTTATTATTAAATGGTTACATGGTTGCTTCTATGTCATCTCCTGTTATTGTTTCCCAGTCTTCAATCTTTCCCGACACATCTATCGGTATTTCTGGATCAGGCTCCGGTTCCGGTTCAGGCTCAGGTTCTGGTTCTTCCGGCTTTGCCGTATCCAGTGTGCTTTCCAGTTGGATAGGGGCTAAGTGTTCGAGGTCGCTCAGTTCGTCCGTCAAGTCGGATTGGAACGTAAGCGTGCGCCCGTCCGCCAACGTGACAGTTGCTTTTAGGATTTGCTCCAGCTCCGGAAGGATGCCGAAGGTACGGAGGCGCATGACGATGCCTTCTCCGCCGGACAACGGCTCTACATCGAACAGGGTGGTGTTTCTGTCGGAAGAAGCACGTGCGGCATTGTCTTCTGCCGGTTTGCCGTCCGGCAAGTGAATGGCAGGAACTAAGCCGCTCAGTGTAGCCCTTGTTTCCTTCACTTCGATGGCTTCGGTAAAGCGAAGCGTAAGGGTGACCGGAGTAATGAGGCGGTGCATCCGCAAGGGAATCCATGCGGTATCTCCCGCAGCTACTGTTGCGGTAGTGTCTGCGGCGAAGAGATAACCGGGCAGGGCTTCCAGCAGTCCTTCTTCTGTCCTGTGGATAGAGGCGGTATTGTCCTCGATGCTTATGCCTTCCGGCTCGTTATAGGCAAGGACGGGATAATCCGCGGTGGAAGCAGAGTCTTTATACATATATAGGGTATGTGCATCGGCTACAATTGCGGTATCGCCGACGAACAGGTTGTATGCCGTGGGGATATGTTCCTCTTCCAGTGCTTCCGACCAGTCGGGCTGGATGGCGAGTGCCTTGATCTTTACTGTATCTGTCGGAACGGGGTCCGGCTCTGGCTCAGGTTCCGGTTCAGGCTCTGGTTCTGGAATAGGCTCTGGTTCTACAATGACAGGGTCGCTATCGCATGCCGCAACGCCGAATGCCGGCAGGACACATGACAAGAATTTGTATCCGTATGACAGGAAAAGCCTTCTGTCGGAGATATTGCTGTTCTTTTTTCTAAACATATTGAGCTTTTGAATTTTTAAGTTTTGATGAATCCCGTAAAACGGCACAGGCGGCATACGGGCACAAGGAAGTGCTTCGTATGCCGCCTGGCACAATGTAGCAACGCATCCGCGTGTTTATCAATGCGTAGTAAGTCCTGTTGGAATTGGGGGGGGTAATAATCTGCTGATAATATGCAAATTATATACCTTAATAATGCTTAAAACATATGCGTAAAGGGATGAAAAAAAGCACGCAAAAGAGTTACCCCGTCTGGAAAGGCGGGAAAACATTCCTTGGGTGTACAGCTTTGTTTTCATCTCCGGTCTTTTTTGTTTGGGTATGAGTTTATTGCCTACAATCGGCGCAAAAGTACAAAATATTCTGATAAAAGATGAAAATACGGAGGAAAAAGAAAATGTTTTTCTTTTTATGAATGTTTATGAATGTTCGCATCTTGCCAATTCGTTTGTAGGGGCGTATCGCATACGCCCTGAAAATATCCACGTGGATTAGTTGATGCATTCGGGCGTATGCGATACGCCCCTACATGGGATGTTGGCGGATATTTATGTTCAATTTTCTTTCTAAGCAGAAAGAAGTGTGCTGCCGCAGGTGGTAAGGGCATGAGGAAATGCTGCACGAAGCCGGGAATCAACCTCTCTCATAATCCACGAAACTGTATGCATAAGCATGCTTTTCGTCAACGGAATGCGTTTCCCGGTTCACCACTTTCCAGTGGGTCGTGTCGATTTCCGGAAAGAATACGTCCGCTTCTTTCTTGTCATCTTCTATTTCGGTCAGGCAAAGCCGGTCGGCGATAGCCAGGGCTTCGGCATACAAGCCGGCTCCACCTATAATATATATGTCTTCTTCTTTGCCGCAATGCATCAGGGCTTCTTCCAGCGAGTGAAAGCATTCGGCACCCGGAAAGTTGTGTTCTCCTTTGCTTAGTACGATATTTCTCCGGTTGGGCAATGCCCCTTTCGGAAACGATTCGAAAGTCTTTCGTCCCATAATGATGGTGTGTCCCGTGGTCAATGCCTTGAAGCGTTTCAGGTCATTGGGCAACCAATAAAGCAATTTGTTCTCGAAACCGAGTCCCCGGTTTTTGTTGATAGCTGCGATGATGGTAATCATGGTGAGTTCTATTATACAGATACTTTTCCTGCGATATGCGGCCACGGATTGTAATCGGTCAGTTCGAAGTCTTCATATTTGAAGCCGAAGATGTCCTTTACGTCCGGGTTCAATCTCATTTTCGGGAGTGGGCGAGGCTCACGGGTCAGTTGCAGGTCTACTTGTTCCAAGTGGTTCAGGTAGATGTGCGCGTCGCCTAACGTATGGATGAACTCGCCTGCTTCCAGTCCCGTCACTTGCGCCATCATCTGGAGCAGGAGGGCATACGAGGCGATGTTGAACGGTACGCCCAGGAAACAATCGGCACTGCGTTGGTACATTTGCAGGCTCAGCTTTCCGTCCGCCACGTAAAATTGGAAGAACATGTGGCAAGGCGGCAGGTTCATGTTTTTCAGGTCCGCCACGTTCCATGCGTTGACGATAATCCTCCGCGAGTCGGGATTGTGCTTGATGGTTTCTACGGCTTCCGTTATCTGGTCGATGAATCCTCCTTCGTAATCGGGCCATGAGCGCCACTGGTATCCGTAGATGTGTCCCAAGTTTCCGTCCGCGTCCGCCCATTCGTTCCAGATGCGCACGCCGTTTTCTTGCAGGTAGTGCACGTTGGTGTCTCCGCGCAAGAACCAAAGCAGCTCGTAGATAATGGACTTGAGATGCAGTTTCTTGGTAGTCACCAGCGGGAATCCGTCCGCAAGGTTGAAACGCATTTGGTGTCCGAATACGCTGATAGTGCCCGTTCCTGTACGGTCGTGTTTCTGCACGCCTTCGGTGCGGATGCGTCTGAGCAGGTCTAAGTATTGTTTCATGTTTATCGTGTTTGCTTGAAATTTGGGCAAAGGTAATCAGATTCGGTCGAATGCGCAAACATTCTTTTTCAAAGATTGGCAAAAAGCTCCCTCAAACGAACATAAGTGAGTTGACCGACTCACTTATGTTAAACAACCAACTTACTTATGTGAAACAGCCTACTCACTTATGTTCGTCAAAACGTATGCTTGAATCCTTCCGGCATTGAGGATAATCTCGCGATTTTTATTTAAATTTGCCGTTCATTATTATAATAGATGCTTATGAATCTTCCTATCGATTTTATAACCCGGACGGGCGGCTTGCTGGGCGAAGGGCAGTTTGCCGCTTTGCGTGAAGCGCTTGCCAAGGAACCTCCGGTCAGTATTCGTATGAACCGTTTGAAGACGGATGCCGTGCCTGCCGGCGGGCGTCAGGTGCCGTGGTGCGGGTCGGGCTATTACTTGGCTTCCCGTCCTACATTCACGTTCGACCCTTTGTTTCATGCCGGATGCTATTACGTGCAAGAAGCTTCCTCGATGTTTCTCGAGCAGGTCTTGACGCAATATGTACACGAGCCGGTGGTGATGCTCGACCTTTGCGCCGCTCCGGGAGGAAAGTCTACGCTGGCACGTTCGGTCTTGCCCGAAGGAAGCCTGCTGGTGGCGAATGAAGTGATGCGCAACCGGGTGCAGGTGCTGGCGGAAAATGTGACGAAGTGGGGGCATCCCGGTACGGTGGTCTTGAATAACGACCCTGCCGACTTTGCGCAGTTGGGTGGATTGTTTGATGTTATTTTGACCGATGTACCTTGTTCGGGCGAAGGCATGTTCCGCAAAGACCCGGTGGCGGTGGACGAATGGAGCAAGGAGAATGTCACGCTTTGTTGGCAACGTCAGCGACGTATCGTTCGCGATATTTGGGATTGTCTGAAACCTGGCGGATTGCTGATATACAGCACGTGTACATACAACCGGGAAGAGAATGAAGACAATGTGGCATGGATATCCGAGGAACTGGGGGCGGAAGTTCTTCCGGTAGAAGTGCAGTCCGGATGGAACATTTCCGGCAATTTGGCTGGAAAAGATTTTCCTGTCTATCGTTTCCTGCCTCACCGCACCGAAGGCGAGGGATTGTTTATGGCGGTCTTGCGGAAGACTGGAGAAAGCGAGGGGGATATGCCGGCATTCCGTCAGCGGAAGGACAAGAAAACGAAAGCCGGAAAGGAGAAGGCTCCGGTTTTGCCTAAGGATGCCAAAGGCTGGTTAGTGTCTCCCGACCAATATGCATGGACAATGGAGCAAAACCGGGTTATTGCATTCCCGCTCCTTTACCAGTCTGTATACGAAATGCTTCAGGCGCAGATGCGTGTGGTATGTGCCGGGGTACAGGTAGCGGAGGTAAAAGGAAAAGACCTGATTCCTTCGCAAGCTTTGGCGATGTCCGTTGCCCGTGATGAAACGGCTTTCCCCTCGGTAGAGGTAAGTTATGAGCAGGCTATCGCCTATTTGCGGAAAGAGGCGGTTGTCTTATCGGCTGATGTCCCCCGCGGCTATCTATTAATAAGGTATAAGGGTGCGGCATTAGGCTTTGTGAAAAACATCGGAAACCGTGCCAATAACCTTTATCCTCAAGAGTGGCGTATCCGGAGCGGATATTTGCCCGAGCAAGTGAGCCTTGTTGTTCGTTAATGTGATAAGTATACGTACAAAATTAATAGACATTTCACCACAGAAGCACACGAGGCATTAAGTTCCTTTGTGTGCCTCTGTGGTCTTTGTGGTGAATTCTCAGAACGGTTTGCGGAATGTACAGCCGTTTTTCCATTCCGAACAGCCGTAGGCGGTTTTCCCTTTCAGGATGGTTCCCTTTCCGCAGAGCGGGCATTTCGTGCCGATGATGGCATCGCCTTCGGGCAATGCGGGCTGGGGAGTGGGAGCCGATGCGGTTGCTTTTTTAGCCCGTGGAGCCGCCTTTTTTTTCTTTTCCGGTTCTTCGGGCATCACGGTGACGCGGCGGTTGGTATTGTCACTTAATACACTGGTGACAATTTCGCCTACCATTTGCTTCAACTCGTCTAAGAATTGTTTTGCATTGTAGCTATGCCGTTCTATTTCACGCAGTTTCTTTTCCCACATGCCTGTCAGTTCGGCGGATTTCAGTAGTTCTTCTCGAATCAGTCCGATGAGTTCTACGCCCGTGGGAGTCGCTATCAGGCTTTTGCGTTCCTTGCGGATATAATGCCGTTTGAATAATGTCTCGATGATGGCGGCACGGGTAGAGGGACGTCCTATTCCGTTCTCTTTCAGGGCGTCGCGCAACTCTTCGTTATCCACTAGCTTGCCTGCCGTTTCCATCGCCCGAAGCAAGGTGGCTTCGGTATAGGGCTTGGGTGGCTGGGTCCATTTTTCATTCAACATAGGTGTATGCGGTCCGCTTTCTCCCTTGGTAAAAGCAGGCAATACGCTTTCTTCTTCCCCTTCTTTCGTGTCTTCTTTCGGTTCTTTGGCAAAGATGACTCTCCAGCCCGGGTCGATGATTTGCTTGCCGCTTACCCTGAACTCGATGTCATCCGCTTTGCCTGTAACTGTGGTGGTGGAGAATTTGCAATCGGGGTAGAACACGGCTATGAAGCGGCGCGCTATCAGGTCGAATACATTCTTTTCCATGTCGGTCAGTCCGTGCGGTTGCACACCGGTCGGGATAATGGCATGGTGGTCGGTCACTTTCGAGTTGTCGAATACCTTTTTCGATTTTATCAGTTTCTGTCCGGCAAGCGGTGAGGTAAAGGCGGCATAGTCTTTCAAGCCTTCCAGTATTTTCGGGCATTTCGGATAAATGTCATCGCTCAGGAAGGTGGTGTCTACACGCGGATAGGTCGCAACTTTCTTTTCGTAGAGCGACTGGATGAGTTTCAAGGTCATGTCGGCTGAATATGAGAACTTCTTGTTGCATTCCACTTGCAGGGAAGTCAGGTCGAAGAGCCGGGGAGGAGCTTCGTTTCCTTTTTTCAGGCTGATATCGGTTACGGTGAAAGGTACGTGGCTGATGCGTTCCAGCAAGGCTTTTCCCGTGGCTTCATCGGTGATGGGAGGGATGCCCCGGTTGTCTTCTTCCTTTTTCTTTTTAGCTGGCGCATTGCTTTGGGCTGCTTCTTCGGCAAGTTCTTCGTCGCTTTTGCGCACGATGGCACTGAATGTGGTGTCGCGGTAAACGGTCTTGAGTTCCCAATATTGCTTCGGTACGAAATGCTCGATTTCTTGTTGACGGTTGACAATGAGGGCGAGAGTAGGGGTCTGTACCCGCCCGATGGAAAGTATTTGGCGGTTTTGTCCGTACTTTAACGTATAGAGCCGTGTGGCGTTCATGCCTAAAAGCCAGTCGCCTATGGCACGGCTTAGTCCGGCTTCGTAGAGCGACTGGAATTGCGACTGGTCTTGCAGCTTGGCGAAACCTTCGCGGATGGCTTCTTCGGTCAGTGAAGAAATCCACAAACGCTTAACGGGGCAATGCGCTCCTGCTTTCTGCATTACCCAGCGTTGGATAAGCTCTCCTTCTTGCCCGGCATCGCCGCAGTTGATGATTTCATCAGCCGCCTGCATGAGGCGTTCGATGATTTGGAATTGTTTCTGTATGCCCGGGTCTTCTATCAGTTTGATGCCGAAGCGTGGCGGTATCATCGGAAGGCTTGAGAGTGACCATGCTTTCCACGAAGGCGTATATTCGTGCGGTTCTTTCAGGGTACAGAGATGCCCGAATGTCCAGGTCACCTGGTATCCGTTTCCTTCGATGTATCCGTCTTTTCGTTGTTTGGCTCCCAATACATCGGCTATATCGCGTGCCACGCTGGGTTTTTCGGCTATGCAAACTATCATATTTTCTGTTTTATTTTGCTGCAAAGGTAAGAATGTTTTTTGTTTTTTGTTACTTTTGCGGTACGATACTAAAAAAGGAATAAACGAATATGTCTCAATTAGCTCCTCTTATCAGCGATTTGGCACTGATATTGATTTGTGCCGGCGTGATGACTCTTGTATTTAAGAAACTGAAACAGCCTTTGGTGTTAGGGTATATTGTGGCTGGCTTTTTGTGCAGCCCGCATTTCGCTTTTACCCCTTCGGTAGTCGATGAGGCGAATATCGATTTATGGTCG
>ULRZ01025621.1_pt1 | contig 11557 bp, 8 predicted proteins | sample 1955861 | NCBI WGS metagenome assembly ULRZ01 (sample SAMEA4835694, study PRJEB28245) | human gut metagenome | biome: gut microbiome; material: fecal sample | place: Denmark | collected 2008 | reverse complement strand
GAAGATAGCTAGCTGCCGGGTCCTTTTTTTTTGCCTTTTTTCTTGCATATTATTTCACAAATAATGAACAAATGTTTATGGTATAATAGTGTGCATAGGAGGTTTATTATGGACCAAAAGTATATAACAATACAAGGTGCTCGTGAAAACAACCTTAAAAATATAAGTTTAAAAATACCAAAAGATAAATTAATCATTATGACTGGCGTTTCAGGAAGTGGAAAAACTTCTTTAGCTTTTGACACAATATATGCAGAAGGACAACGTCGATATATGGAATCCTTATCTGCTTACGCAAGGCAGTTTTTAGGAAATAGTGAAAAACCAGATGTTGACCAAATTGATGGATTATCACCAGCCATCGCGATTGATCAAAAAACAACATCTAACAACCCACGATCTACTGTAGGAACCGTTACAGAGATTTATGATTATTTACGTCTATTATATGCACGTATAGGAGTCCCTTATTGTCCTGACCACCACATTCCAATCACTGGAAATACAATTAAGGAAATGATTGATAAAATCATGGAATTGCCTGATAAAACTAGATGTACTATTTTAAGTCCTGTTATACAAGGAAAAAAGGGAACTCATAAGGATTTAATAGAAAAGTTAATGAAAGAAGGATATATCCGTGTCCGTATTGATGGCGAAATCAAATATCTTGAAGAACTTGAGCCTTTAGATAAAAACAAAAAACATACGATCGATGTTGTAGTGGATCGAATTGTAAAAAGTGACGATCGTTCACGTTTTCATGATTCGTTAGAAACCGCATTAAAATTAAGTGATGGTTTGGCTATTTTATTAACAAATGAATCAGAAACCTTATTTTCTAGCAATTATGCATGTAAAATTTGTGGCTTTTCCGTACCTAAATTAGAACCAAAATTATTTTCATTCAATGCACCATTTGGAGCATGTCCAGAATGTAAAGGTTTAGGTATTACCCAAAAGGTAGATTTGTCTTTATTAATTCCAGATGATACAAAATCAATTGCGCAAGGCGGTATTCATTATTACAAAAATATTGTGAATACAGAAAATCTTGAGTGGCAACGAATTCATGCTTTAATTAAATATTATGAGATTGATATGGACACACCCATCAAGGATTTACCTAAAAAGAAATTAAATTATTTATTATATGGTTCAGATGTGCCAATCGCATATCAATTGAATTCTCGTTCTGGTACGGTTTCAACAAAGTTTGAATATATTGAAGGTGTTTGTCCTATGATCGAAAGAAGATATATGGAAACAACTTCAACTATGTCTCGTGAATGGTATGGATCATTTTTGGCAGATGCTCAATGTCCAAAATGTCATGGGGCACGTTTAAATAAACAAGCTCTATCTGTACTTGTTGGTGGAAAAAATATTTATGAATGGACACAAATGAGTATTCAAGAAGCCATTCAGTTTATGAATGAATTAGAATTAACGTCAACACAAGCTAAGATTGCAGAATTGGTTATTAAAGAAATAAAAAATCGCCTTTCATTCTTAAATCATGTCGGGCTAAGTTATTTAACACTGGATCGTTTAGCATCTACTCTATCTGGAGGGGAAGCGCAACGTATTCGCTTGGCAACACAGATTGGATCACGTTTAACTGGGGTTATGTATGTTTTAGATGAACCTAGTATTGGATTACATCAAAGAGATAATGATCGTTTGATTGGTGCTTTAAAAGATATGCGAGATTTAGGAAATACTTTGATTGTCGTAGAACACGACGAAGATACAATGCGGGCTAGTGATTATATTGTAGATGTTGGTCCTGGTGCCGGTGTTCATGGTGGTCAAATTGTTGCGGCTGGAACACCAGAAGAAATTATGCAGAATGAAAATTCGATTACGGGAGCTTATTTAAGTGGACGTAAAAGAATTGAAGTACCTATGACACGTCGCAAGGGGAATGGAAAGAAATTAAAAGTAGTAAGAGCTAGCCAGAACAACTTAAAAAATGTAAATGTAACGATTAAGTTAGGAACATTTACGGTTGTCACAGGGGTTTCTGGAAGTGGAAAATCTTCATTAGTTACAGAAGTTTTAACACATGGGTTACAACATGCCCTAGGTCGTTTAAGAATCAAACCGGGTGCATGTAAAGAAATTCAAGGTATTGAAAATATTGATAAAATTGTAGAAATTGGACAAGATCCAATTGGTAGAACACCACGATCAAATCCAGCTACGTATACCGGTGTTTTTGATGATATTCGTGATTTATTTGCGCAGACAAAAGAGGCGAAAATGCTTGGATATGACAAGGGTCGTTTTTCATTCAATGTGAAAGGTGGACGATGTGAAGCATGTCAAGGCGATGGAATTCTACGTATTTCCATGCATTTTTTACCAGATGTTTATGTGCCTTGTGATCAATGTGGCGGAAAACGATATAATGAAGAAACATTACAAGTTCATTATAAAGGTAAAACAATTGCGGATGTATTGGATATGACGGTTGAAGAGGCATTGGAATTCTTTAGCAATGTTTCAAAAATCAAACATAAATTACAAACTCTAAATGATGTAGGACTTTCTTATATAAAATTAGGTCAAAGTGCAACGACTTTATCAGGGGGCGAGGCACAACGTGTAAAACTAGCGAGTGAGCTTCAAAAGAAGGCTACAGGTAAAACGTTATTTGTGCTTGATGAACCTACAACTGGATTGCATAGTGATGATGTAAAAAAATTGATTGAAGTTTTACAGCGTTTAGTCGAACATGGAGATACAGTATTAGTTATTGAACATAACTTGGACGTAATCAAATGTGCAGATCAAATTATAGATATGGGGCCTGAAGGAGGTCAAGGTGGAGGTACTGTTATTTGTACGGGAACACCTGAAAAGATCGCCGAATGCAAAGAAAGCTATACAGGCCAATATTTAAAACCATTATTAGAAAAAGGAGGAGACCATGGAAAAAGTAATTGTTCGTGATTTAGCAAAAAAATTCATGTGGACAATTGTGACTGGAGATTCAAATTCATTAAATCGTCCATTAACTTTGGCTGATACAAATCGTCCGGGATTAGAGTTGGCTGGATATTTTCCGGATACTCAAACAAAAAGACTTGTAGTATTAGGAGATAAAGAAATTGGTTATATTGAAGAACAAATGGATGAAATTTCACAACGTCGTTCCTTTGAATTTTTAACAGGAGATAATACGCCATGTATTGTGATTGCACATGGCCATGAGTGTCCACCTGTTTTAAAAGAGATCGCAAAGCGTAAAGATTTTCCAGTATTTAAAACAGAACATCAAACTTCTCACGCAATCGTAAGTATTACGAACTACTTAGATGAATGTCTAGCAGAATCTGTAGTTATTCATGGAGAATTAGTACGGGTATTTGGTGTTGGTGTATTGATTACTGGTAAAAGTGGAATGGGAAAAAGTGAAATTGCGCTAGAACTGATTAAGCGTGGACACCAATTAGTTGGAGATGACCGTATTGATTGTTACAAAATTCATGATGATTTAGTTGGTAGAACAACACCAATGCTTGAAGGTTTTATGGAACTTAGAGGTGTGGGAATTATCAATGTCTCTCGCATGTATGGAGTAGGAGCTGTTGCCCATGAAACTCAAATTGAATTTCAAATCGATTTAGAACCATTTAATGATTCTTATGAATATGATCGTGTTGGAATTGAAGAAAAGGAATATAATGAAATTCTAGGAATCAAAATTTTAAAGATGACAATTCCAGTTTCTCAAGGACGACCAATGTCATCTGTTATTGAAACGGCTGTGACAAACTTCTTATTGTTGAAAGATGGCTTAGATTCAGCTAAAGAATTTGAAGAGCGAGTACTATCGCAAATATCCGAGAATAAGAAGGAGGAATTCGATGCATCTGTTTCCGAGCACTAAAATTTTTGTTTCTTTTGGATCTTTTGAAATTGCATGGTATGCCGTTTTAATTTTAACAGGCGCATTGTGCGCCTATTTACTATGCCAAAGAACCATGAAAAAATGGGGGTACGCACCAGAAGTTTTAGATGATTATGTTGTTCCTATGTTATTTATAGGGATTCTAGGTGCAAGAGCATGGTATGTTATTTTTGAATGGCAATATTATTCTCAACATATGAATGAAATCGTTGCCATTTGGAACGGCGGTTTGGCCATTCATGGAGGATTGATTGCAGGTTTCATATTTAGTTTGTTCTTTTTCAAAAGGCGAAAAATTTCATTTTTAAGAATGTTTGATTTAATCATGCCAACCGTTTTACTTGCACAAGCATTTGGTCGTTGGGGAAACTTTATGAATCAAGAAGCCTATGGTGGCATTGTACCTGAGAGCTTCTTTGCGCATTATCCAGCATTTATTAAAAATCAAATGTTTATTGATGGAGCCTATCGAATGCCTACTTTCTTATTTGAAAGTGTATGTAATCTATTAGGATTCTTGTTTATTACATTTATTTTCCGTAAGTATTGGTATAAAAGACGCGGTGACTGCGGATTTATGTACATGGTTTGGTATGGCATTACACGTTTTGTGATTGAAGGAATGCGAACAGATTCTTTAATGGTATTGGGCCTTCGTACAGCTCAACTTGTATCTTTAGCTTTAATGGTTGTAGGATGTCTAGGCTTAATGGGTGTATTTCATAAAACATTTCATTGGAAGAAAAAGCCTGTTGTGTTGTTTGATTTAGATGGGACATTGATTGATTCACAACAATTGGTTTTTGAAACATTTAGAAGAGTATTTAAAGAACTTAAACCAGATTATGAATTGTCAAATGAAGAATTGTATACATTTTTTGGACCCACCCTTGAAGTTACTTTTTCAAAGTATTTTCCAGAAGATCAAGTTCAAAGTATCATTGATCGTTATCAAATCATCAATAAATCGCTTCATAAAGAATTATTAAAAGAAATCCCTCATGCTAAAGAGATGCTTGAAGGATTGAAAAAAGAAAATATACAATGTGCAGTTGTTTCAAATAAGCGTATTGAAGTCGTAAAAAGAGGATTAAAACAATCGGGATTAGATGTGTATTTTGATGTTGTGTTGGGAAAAGAAAATTTACCAGAACCTAAACCAAGTGCATCTGGCTTGATTGAAGCGTGTAATTTATTACATACTAGTCATGATGATTGTATTTATGTCGGTGACAATGTTGCGGATATTGTAGCCGCAAAGAATATGGCTGCCTATTCTGTAGGATTTAGTGTCGATGAAAAACAACGTGAAGCATTAAAAGAAGCAAAGCCATGTAAAGTTATCGATGATTTGATGCAGTTAATACCATTATGTAAGGAGGATCACATATGGAGCGACAATATGATTTGGTGATAATAGGTGCTGGGCCAGCAGGCTTAAGTGCAGCACTTTATGGTTCAAGGGCCGGACTAAAAACATTAATTTTAGAAAATGGAGCGCCGGGAGGAAAGTTGATTAAAACCAATAAAATCAGTAATTATCCAGGTGTTAAAGAAATAGAAGGAACGCAGCTTGCGATGGATATGTTTGATCAAGCTACTTCTTTTCAAGCTGAATATGCGTATGGCGAAGTAAATAAGATTGATGAAAATAAAAATGTATATTTAAGTGATGGAAATGTTGTGAATGGTAAAGCCATAATACTTGCCACAGGTACAAAAGAGCGATTGTTAAATATACCTGGAGAAAAAGAAAATCTTGGACATGGTGTTTCTTTCTGTGCCGTTTGTGACGGGGCATTTTTTAGAGATAAAGATGTAGTCGTGATTGGCGGAGGAAACTCGGCATTAGAAGAATCGATTTATCTTGCAGGGCTTGCACGAAGTGTAACGATTGTGATTCGAAGAGATGTATTTAGAGCGGAAGAACATATTCAAAGTCAGATTGAAGAAAATGAGAAGATTCATGTCATCAAGAAGCATATTCCTGTTCAAATTTTAAGTTCGGAAGGAAAAGTATCGGGTATTGAATTAGAAAATGTGGATACACATGAAACGCAGATTGTTGAATGTTCAGGTATTTTCCCTTATGTTGGACAAGATCCAAATACGGATTGTGTACAAGGTTTAGGTGTATTAAATGAGCGTGGATATGTTTTGGTAGATGCGAATTGTCAAACAAAGATACCAGGAATTTATGCGGCTGGAGATGTCATTGATAAAGAATTAAGGCAGGTTGTTACTGCATGTAATGATGGTGCCATTGCAGCGCAACATGCATTTCATACAATAAAAGGAATTTAATATGACCAGATGATAACATCTGGTTTTAATATACGAAAAGCATAGCTGAAACGGCTTACAAAAGCCTTGAAATCAATCATTGAAAGTGATTTAATTAAGATAAGAAAAGGATTTGAGGTGTTATTTATGTTGCCTAAAGAAGCAATCCAAAAGGTAATGGATGCGTATTACCATATTACCGGATTAAGATGCTATTTTGTGCAAGACGAAACAGAGATTAGTAGTGCAAAGGAGAAAAACTTCTTTTGTAAATGTTTAAAAACAAGTTCATCTGCATTACGTCAATGTGATGAATGTACTTTTGAAAATTATACAGGAGCTTTAAAATCGAACGAACCACAAAAGTATGCATGTCATGCAGGACTAGTTAAATGGAGTGTACCCGTATCTCTTGCAGGTGTAAAAGGTGTAATTATATCTGAAGGTGTTATCACAAAACAGCAAGGCTTAGAAGCTGAAGACTGGGTTAACCATTTAGCTGAAACGTATAATGTTTCTAGACCTATTTTATTACATAACTATACAAAAGTTGTAGTGATGAATGAAAATCAGGTAGAAGAAAGCATCAAATTGATGCAAGATTTATTAAAGTACTACAAAGCAGTAATCGAAGGTTAATTCCTTCGATTTTTTTCTGCAGGTACAAAAAAAAGCCAGCCATTTGCTGACTTAGTTATTGACTCCATGATGGAAGATTGGCGTATCATCGCTGATTCCTTTAAAGACATATCCTCTTTCTTTATAGCTTTTAATGATTTCTGGTAATGCTTCAACCGTTGTTGTTTTTGGACTTGAATCGTGGAACAAAATCATGATTTGTTCGTAATCGCAACTTGTCGCATTGCGCACAATGTCTTGTGTTGGCACGGTATTGGATGCAGCATCTCCACTTGAGCAGTTCCAATCAAAATATTCATATCCTTTTTCATGCACCATATTGTCGAGTGCAGACATGATTCCTTGCGAATATTGTGCTGAAATTGTATTGCTTGAACCACCAGGGAAACGAATATATTTTGGTGCTTTACCTGTGATTTGTTTGACCATGTCACTCACTTTTTGTAAATCTTCAAAATAAGCAGTGGTAGAAGAATAAACATTCGCATAATCATGTGTATAAGTATGAAGTGCAATTGTGTTGCCTTGATCTGCAGCCTTTTTGATAGAACTGTTATATTTTTGATTGTTTCCCGTCACAAAGAAAGTAGCTTTCGCATCATATTTCTTTAAGATCTTTAATATTTTATCTGTATTTTCACTAGGACCATCATCAAATGTCATATATACAACTTTACTTGGTTCTTCAACAGTTACATTGATTTTAGCCTTAGCTTTATTACCCGAACGATCTGTAGCAGTTACTAACAATTTATAAATACCTGTTTTCTTGGTCTTTACTTTTGAAGAATCAATCTTGATTTTTGGCTTAGAATCCAAATTGTCTGTTACCTCAACATAGGATTTGTAGTTTGGCTTTGAACCTGCATAAACAGAAATAGTATCTGTATGAATAATTGGTTTTTCAATATCTTTGACTAACGTTAGAGTTGTCTCTTTCATGGCTTTATTTCCATGTTCATCTTTTGCGATGATGGTTATCGTTTGTTCTTTATCCTTTGTAGGTTTTTTCTTAAAGGATAGTGATACTTTAGAATCGTCCTTAATACTTTCGACAAAGGATTCAGGCTTAACATCCTCTTTCATATCTGCCTTATATGCTTTAAGTTTTAAATCAGGTGCTTTTGTATCTTTTACAGATACTTTACATGTTTTTTTATAATTCTTTAATTGATATGTGATTTCATAATTTCCAATTTTATTTGTATTAATATTTCCTGAAATCTTTACATCTGAATCTAAATGAAAAAAAACCTGTTGAATATTCTTCTTTGGATCATATTCATGATTGATTTCTACTTCTGGATTGGATGAATATAATAAAACTGGATTTTTAAAAGCATAACATAATAAGAAAATAATACATATAAATAGAAATGCGATCAATCCATTTCCAAATTTGTCTTTTTTTCTTTTATTGATCATATTGGATCTCCAAAAGATTTGAATGTTTCTTTATTAACATATACGACCCCACTAAACTCAATTCTTATTATACATGAAATAGTGTGGATTGTTCTAAAGATTATGGTTCTTTTTTCTTGTTGTAGTTGCGCATAAATTTTTATATAATAACCTTAGAAAGGTGGGGGAAGCACTATGAAACTTATCCTAGCAATTTTATCAAATGACGATAGTCCAGTGGCAAGTAATGCACTAAATAAAAATGGTTTTTCTGTTACTAAATTAGCAACGACTGGTGGATTCCTTCGCGCAGGCAATACAACGTTGATTATTGGTTGTGAAGACGAAAAAGTGGAAGCAGCTATTGATATCATCAAGGAATATTCAAGTAAGCGAACGGAAATTGTACCTAGTACAGCTAGTTATGATATTGGCCGTTATGCAAGTTTTCCTGTGGAAGTTACTGTTGGTGGAGCCACAATTTTCGTGCTAGATGTAGCACAATTCTTAAAAGTTTAACAAATGGAGGGTGGAAAGTCTGTTTCTACCCTTTTTCTGTTAAAAATTTGTGAATAAAGACCCATTATGGTCTTTTTTCTGTTATGATTGAAAGGTAAAGAAAAAGGAGATTAAAACGCAATGAAAATACTAGTTATCGGTAAGGGCGGACGTGAACACGCACTTGCGTATGCATGTAAACGTTCAGCTTTATGTGATGAGTTGATTTGTGCACCAGGCAATCCTGGAATGGCAAAAATTGGAGAATGTGTCGATGTGAAAGACAATGATGTAGATGGTCTTGTCACTTTGGCAAAAGAAAGAAATGTAGATTTAACCATCGTAGGTCCTGAGGCCACTTTAGCTCTAGGTGTTGTAGATGCGTTTAAAAAAGAAGGCCTAAAAATTTTTGGGCCAGATAAGAAGGCGACTCAAGTCGAATCAAGTAAGGATTTTGCCAAGAAAATCATGGCAAAATATAATATTCCAACGGCAGCTTATAAAACATTCTATGATTTAGAATCTGCATGGGCATACGTACAAGAACAAGGGGCTCCTATCGTTATTAAGGAAGATGGTTTAAAAGCAGGAAAAGGTGTTACTGTAGCTTCTACATTAGAACAGGCTAAAGAAGCATTAGATATTGCATTTGCGATTGAAAATAATTCAGTTGTGATTGAAGAATGCTTATTTGGATTTGAATTTTCTTTGATTTGTTTAGTACATAATGAAACAGTAGTACCTTTAGAAGTAGCCCAAGATCACAAGTGTGTATTTGATGGAGATAAAGGTCCTAATACAGGTGGTATGGGATCTTATAGTCCAGTTAAGAAGATTACTTCTGAAATTATCGATGAGGCTATGAATGAAATCATGAAACCAATGGCAAGTGCCATGGTTAAAGAGGGTGTACCATTTACTGGATTCTTATATGGTGGATTGATGTTGACAGAAAAAGGTATTAAAACAATTGAATTCAATGCGCGCTTTGGAGATCCAGAAGCCGAAGTTATTTTGCCTCGTTTAGAAAGTGATTTTGTCCAAGCTATTTTAGATTTAATGGATAATAAACCAGTTGAATTAAAATGGACAGATAAAGTGAGTCATGGTGTTGTACTCGCAAGTACAAACTATCCTGCAAGCTCTACAAAAGGATCTTTGATTACAGGTGTTGACGATGTAGATGGATTGGTTTTCCACATGGGAACAAAAATGACAGATGAAGGATTAGTCACAGATGGTGGACGTGTTTTAATGGTCGTTACTCTAGAAGATGACTTACAGACTGCATTTGATCATACATATAAAGAATTAGAAAAGATTCACTGTAAAGATTTATTTCACAGAAACGATATTGGAAAGAAGGATATGTAAAATGGCTAAAACAGATTTAGAAATTGCACAAGAATGTGTCATGGAACCCATTGAAAAGGTTGCCGCAAAAATTGGAATTCCTGCAGATAGCTTGGAACATTATGGAAAATATAAAGCTAAATTGTCTTTTGATTATTTAAAATCCATTGAAAATAATCCTCATGGAAAATTAGTCTTAGTCACAGCTATTAATCCTACTAAGGCTGGAGAAGGAAAGAGTACGACAACAGTTGGTTTAGGGGATGCCTTAAATCGTTTAGGTAAGAAAACGATGATGGCTTTACGTGAACCAAGTTTAGGTCCAGTATTTGGATTAAAAGGTGGAGCTACAGGTGGTGGCTATGCCCAAGTTGTACCAATGGAAGATATCAACCTTCACTTTACGGGAGATATGCATGCGATTACGACAGCCAATAACTTAGTTAGTGCATGCTTAGATAATGTGATTCATCAGGGAAATGAATTGAATATTGATCCTGAAAAAGTCACATTCAAACGTTGTTTAGATATGAATGATCGTACTTTGCGTAATATTACAATTGGTTGTGGTGCAAAAGCCAATGGAGTTGAACGTAAAGACGGATTTAATATTACTGTCGCAAGTGAAATCATGGCAGCTTTATGTTTGGCAGATGATTTAATGGATTTAAAGAAAAGATTTGGAAAAATGCTTGTGGCATATACTTATGATGACAAGCCTGTATATGTACATGATTTAGGTATTGAAGGTGCATTGGCTATGGTTATGAAAGATGCTGTATTGCCTAATGTTGTTCAAACACTTGAACACAATCCAGTATTGATTCATGGTGGTCCATTTGCGAATATTGCGCATGGATGTAACTCTGTTATTGCCACAAAGGCATGTTTAGAACTTGCAGATTATACAGTTACAGAAGCTGGATTTGGTGCGGATTTAGGAGCTGAAAAATTCTTGGATATCAAATGTCGATTGGCAAATCTTAAACCCAATGCAGTTGTGATTGTTGCAACAATTCGTGCATTAAAACAGCATGGTGGAATTGCCTTAGAAGATTTAAAAGAAGAAAATGTAGAGGCTATGCTTGCAGGATGTGAAAACTTAGCAAAACATATTGATACTGTACAACAATTTGGTTTACCATACATTGTTGCGATCAATGAATTTGCGACAGATACACCGGCTGAAGTAGCTGCATTAGAAAAATGGTGTGAAGAAAACAACCACCCAATGTCATTATCTCAAGTATGGGCAAAAGGTGGAGAAGGCGCTATTGATTTAGCGAACAAAGTAGTTGCGTTATGTGATCAAGAAAATAACTATGCTCCTTTATATGATTTAGATAAGACTATTGAAGAAAAAATAGAAACCATTGCCAAAAAAGTATATGGTGCAGACGGTGTTGATTTTACAGAAGAAGCACAGGCACAAATTGCGAAGTTCAATGAATTGGGATGGGA
>ULRZ01024900.1_pt1 | contig 11650 bp, 8 predicted proteins | sample 1955861 | NCBI WGS metagenome assembly ULRZ01 (sample SAMEA4835694, study PRJEB28245) | human gut metagenome | biome: gut microbiome; material: fecal sample | place: Denmark | collected 2008 | reverse complement strand
CCCTCGCCGCGGAAGCGGAAGTACAGCGCCTTCACGCCATCTGCCATACGGAACGGCGCGGTGACGTTCGTCATGTTCTTTCCGGCTTCGACCGGGATGCTTGCCGCCAGCGTCGCGAACTCTGGCGTATCGCTGACCTCGATATTGCCGCGGCATCCCCCGCTGACGGCGCACCGAATGGCTTTCGCGCCGTGCATCTGGAAGTACTTGAATCCGCATACGCTGCCGTCGCGCATGTTGGCGATATACTGCACCGCCGCCGGATCGCCGTCGCGCCCGCTCTGGGTAAAATACGGGTGTTCCTTCTTATTGAAGCGCTTGTCGTAGCGGACAACGCCGTGCTTGCTCCACAGGTTGCAGGCGATGCGCGCTTCGTACTCGCCGATACCGTCCAGCGGGCCGCCGTTCAGACCGCAGCTGGTCACTTCCGCCTGCTGGAAGCCGCCGTCGGGCGTGCGCTTCAGCGGTTCGGCGCAGGCTTGGCGGGAGTAGGAGTGCTGGTTCGTCTGGCGATGGTAGAAGATGTACCACTGCCCGTTCAGTTCCGCCATGCCGCCGTGGGTGTTGCCGAGGTAGTTCGTGCCGCGCGTCTCGTCGGAGGTTCCGTCCTCCATGTACAGGTCGCCCAAGTCCACCAGCGTTCCGCCGTAGCGGTAGCCGGACAGCGGATGTTCGCTGACCGCATAGCACAATTCGTGATTGTTCTCCGACGAGTACACAAAAACGTACTTGCCGTCAATTTTGCGGATGCTGCTTGCCTCGAAGAAGGCGTGTCCCGCGAATTCCTTCGGCGGGTTGTTGTCCTTCTGTGGGAAAATCAGCTGCATTTTATCCTTGATGGTCAGCATGTCCTGTTCCAGCTCCATGCCGACGCCGCCGGAATTGCGGAGGTTATGGAAGCGGCTCATGATGAACGGCACCTTCGTCGCAAAGCCGGAGTAGAGGTACACACGCCCGTCGTCATCCACCAGCGCGCCTGGGTCGAACGGGAACTCATCCCCGGATCGGCTGCCCCACTCGCGCCCGTCGGCATAGCGGACATGGCCGTAGTATTCATACGGGCCCTGCGGCTTATCGCTGACCGCCACGCCCATGCGTCCAAGGAAATCATAGGCATAATAGAGGTAATAGCGCCCGTCCACGCCCTGCACCACGTCCGGCGCGAACAGCAGGCGGATGCCCAGCTTATTCAGCGGATCTTGCTTTTTCTTGTAGATAACACCCTCGTAGCGCCACGCGGACAAATCGTCCACCGGCGCGGAGTAGCACACATAGTCGTTGACGCAGAAGATAGCGGCGTTAAAGCGGTCGTGCGAGCCGTACACATACACCCGATTGCCGAAGACATGCGGCTCACCGTCCGGAATGTACTCCCCTGCCGGCAGATATGGATTGAATACCTGTTTCATCTGTTTTTCTTCCTCCCCAGCTTGATGATGCCATTTTAGCACGCTTTCCGCCCATTTTGCGCATTTCTTTCAGAACCTGTCATTTCGGCTTCCTATTCTGTTTTGATTGGCAAAATACGTTCCGTTTTTGACAGTCGTCCCCTTCCCGTGCAACAAGAAATCCCTTCGGCAAGAGGAGAAGCCGAAGGGATTGATGGGAAGGGCAGTCATCATTCCAAGAGGAGGACGGAACAATGACCGGAAACGGAATCGAATCAGATTTCGTTCTGCCGGATTCACTTTTCATATCAGATTATAGCACACTGCCATCTTTCTATCAGCATTTTGGCGCAAACTGTCGTTTTTTTTGCACAATTAGCATGTTGCCGGATTCATCTACGCCTTTTGCTTCCAGAACCAGAGGCGCTGCCTCTGGACTCCGCCAAAGGGTCTTCGACCCTCTGGACTCCCGTTCGCGCGATTGCGTTGGTGACACTTTCATGCTGTTTTCGCGTGCTGATTGGGGAGAGACGCAAGGGGCGCTGCCCCTGGACCCCGCCAAAGGGTCTTCGACCCCCTGGACCCCCGTTCGCGCGATTCAGTTGGTGACGCTCTCATGCTATGTCCGCGTGCTGATCCGGTGAGCAAAAGAGCCGCCCCTGCTTGCAGGGACAGCCCTTCTAATCGTCAGCATTCATTCCAGCAGGAACATCTGCTGTAATTGCGAATGCCCGCTGATTTCAGCGTGCCTTCATTTCCGGCCAGATGGCATCGTGGCGGCGCTTATATTCCGCCTGCATCCCCGGCTTGATTTTTCCCATCCACGCAAATCGTTCCATGCAAAAAATTTCTCCATCACCCGAACAGAGTACACCCCATCTCCCGGAATTCCTTCGCCTTTTGCAGCAGCGTTTCTTCGCTGACGCCGAACTTCTTCCCCAAGCAGTTGAGACACAGAAAGCGCGTCGCCCCGCGGTTAATCAGCTTCTTCGTCAGCGCAATTTCCACGCTTTGCAGCGCCCGATGGCACTGCATACATTCAGGCATTGTCCTTCACCAGATGGCAGAGGAACAGGCGGCAGTCATGGGCCTTGATGTGCGGATTGAACGAATCCTTCTGCGGCCCCAGATGCTCGCCGGAGAAAACGTCCGTCATGTCCAGCGCAACGCCGCCGGTCACGGGCAGACCCATGTCCGCCATCTCGCAGTGTACCTCGGCATCCGCGTCGGAGAGGTTGGCATAGAACAGGGCAAACTCGTTGTCCGTCAGGTGGCGCAGCAGCACGAACGCGGTATCCGCCGGATGCGCCCAAGGAGCCTGCGCGTCATCAGGGTTCGGGATACAGACGCTGTCGCGGCGAACGATATACGGCGGACGGCATTCCGCGTCCTGATTGATGCGCAGCAGCGCGGGATTGAGCATCAGCGCACGGTATTCCGGCGCAAGGCTGCGCAGATCCGCGCCCATCATCAGCGGCACGCCGCACAGGCACCAAAGCACAAACTGCAAGCGGTATTCCTCATAGCTGCACACCTTGCCCAGCCCGACATTTCCCTTGCCCTCCATGCCGACGGTGAGCATGTCCATGTCGTTGAAGCAGTGGTTGCCGCTCATGCAGAGCTTATTCAGCTGGCTCTTGACGATGTCGGTGAAGGAGACGAAGTTATCCATAATATCGCCGGTGGAGCGGTACATGTGCGCACCGATTGCGCGCATCCACTCGCCGGGTTCTTCCATGCCCCAGTTGCAGGCGGAGAAGAGGATTTCGCGCCCGGTTGCTTTCAGCGCCATCGACATGGTGAGGTAGCGCGCCTTGCAGTTGCCGGACTGCGGGAAATTACAGAAGTCGTACTTGAGGAAATCCACGCCCCAGTCCGCAAACGTCTGCGCATCGACAAATTCATGGTCATAGCTGCCGGGATAGCCCGCGCACGTCCGCACGCCCGCGCAGGAGTACATGCCGAACTTCAGTCCCTTGCTGTGAACGTAGTCGGCAACCGCCTTCATGCCGTGCGGGAATTTTTCCGGGTCAGGCACGATGCGGCCGTCTTTGCCGCGCTCGCGCAGGCTCCAGCAGTCGTCGATGACCAGATATTCATACCCCGCCTCGCGGTAGCCCTGCGAAGCCATCAGGTCTGCCATTTCAAAAATCAGCTTTTCGTTGATTTGCAAGCCGAACGTGTTCCAAGAGTTCCAGCCCATCGGGGGCAACTGTGCAAGCGGCATAAATTTCCTCCGTTTTGTCCTGCCAAGCAGGAGATTTGGTTTCTGCACAAACATTTCGCCATAAGTCCGGAAATCCCTGCATGATTCTCCCGAAAATATTTTCTGAAAATTTTCGCCGCGCCCATTTTGAAAGAGGAATTTCCAATCCCATGTCGAATGAAATGGATTGAATGGGCGATTTTCGGACATTCCTCCGAAGCATTTGGCCGCCCAGAATTTTTCTTCCTATATATCAAGGAGGACGCGATCAACATGAAACAGTCCAAGCTGATTCTGGACAAGGACTACATCATCTCCCCCATCGACCGCCGCCTGTACGGTTCGTTCATTGAGCACCTGGGCCGCGCCGTCTATACTGGCATTTACGAGCCTGCCCATCCGCTGGCGGATGAACAGGGGTTCCGCCGCGACGTGCTGGATTTGGTGCGCAAGCTGAACGTGCCTGTCGTGCGCTATCCGGGCGGAAACTTCGTCTCCGGCTTCCGCTGGGAGGATTCCATCGGCCCGAAGGAGCAGCGTCCGCGCCGCCTCGACCTTGCGTGGAAGACGACCGAGCCGAACACATTCGGTCTGCATGAGTTCGTCGACTGGGCGAAGAAGGCGAACACGGAGGTCATGTACGCCATCAACCTCGGCACGCGTGATATTCTCGACGCGCAGTACGTCGTCGAATACTGCAACCATCCCTCCGGCACGGCGTGGAGCGACCTGCGCATCAAGAACGGCGCGAAAGACCCGTTTAACATCAAGCTGTGGTGCTTGGGCAACGAAATGGATGGCCCGTGGCAGACCGGCGCGAAAACCGCCTACGAGTACGGCCGCAAGGCAAACGAAGCCGCGAAAGTAATGAAGTGGGTTGACCCCACCATCGAGACGGTTGCGTGCGGTTCGTCCGGCACAGGCATGCCCACCTTCGGCACTTGGGAGCATGAAGTGCTGATGCAGGCGTACGACAACGTGGATTACGTCTCCCTGCACCGCTACTACGGCAATCCGCACAACGACACGCAGGACTTCCTCGCTTCGACGATGGATTTGGACGAGTTCATTAAGACCGTCGCCGCCATCTGCGACGGCGTGAAGGGCACGAAGCACTCCAAGAAGACCGTCAACCTGTCGCTGGACGAGTGGAACGTGTGGTATCACTCCAAGAATCAGGATCATGATTTGTACAAGAACAAGCCGTGGGGCACAGCGCTGCACCTGCTGGAGGACGTGTACAACTTCGAGGATGCGCTGCTGGTGGGTCTGATGCTCATCACGATGCTGCGCAACGCCGACCGCGTGAAGATTGGCTGCCTGGCGCAGCTGGTGAACGTGATTGCGCCGATTATGACGCGCGAAAACGGCGGCGCGTGGGCGCAGACGATTTTCTACCCGATGATGGATGCGTCGATGTACGGCCGCGGCACATCGCTGCTGCCGAAGATTGTGGCGGGCAAGCACGACACGAAGCACTACACTGACGTGCCGGACATGGACGCCGCCGCCGTGATGGACGACGCGGGCAACGTGACGATTTTCGCCGTCAACCGCGACCTGACCGAGCCGATGGTGCTTGACCTCGACCTGCGTTCCTTCGGCGATTTGCGCCCCGCGATGCACTCCGTCCTGCACCATGACGACATGAAAGCGGAGAACACAGAATCCGCCCCGGACGTGGTGAAGCCGGTCATCCTCCCCTGCCCGAAGCCCGGTGAACCCCTCGTTCTGCCTGCTGCCAGCTGGAACGTGATTCGCTTCGTGAAGGGGTGACGCCAGAGGCTCTGCCTCTGGACTCCGCAAGGGGCTTTGCCCCTTGACCCCACAAGGGAGTTCCTCCCTTGACCCTTTCGCGCGATTCAGTTGGTGACTTCTGCATACTGTGTCCGCGTGTTTATCTGCAAACGAAATACTTGTAGAGCTGTAAGCCTAACCCGCTTACAGCTCTACGTCTACCAGAATCACATCATCGCCAATTTTGCAGATGTTCTCCCACGGAATCACCACCCCCGCCCGTTCGCCGCGCAGCAGATGCACAAAGCTGAACTCCCCCGGCACGACAATCGCCGTCACGCGCCCGTCCAAGGCGCAGAACTCGATGTCCATCGGCTTGCCTAAGCACTGCCCGTCGCGCGTGTTGATGACGTCCTTCTGGCGAAGCTCGCTAAGGCTCATGGGCGGATTTCTCCCCTTTCTTGATTTCACTTTCATGCTTTCGGATTGTTGTTGCAGAGGGTTTCGCCTCTGCGGAGGCGACAAGGGGGCTTTCCGATCGCCCCCTTGACCCCTTCGGCGCCGACACTCCCAAAGTTGGCTGGCATTCAAGCATTTGATTGCTTTTCCGCAACTATCCCTAATCATCCTATGCACCATCAGCAGGATTTGATGCGCCTTTTTGCGGATTTTTTATCGAATTTATAAAATCCCCTACACAATCCGCAGAAAATATGTTATAATCAAGAAGCGCAAGGACAGGCGTGTGCTTTTTACATGCCTATTTGCAGGACTATCATTAGATAGGAGGAACCTATTCGATGCAGTACACCAAGGAAGTTGAAGAAATGGTCTGTGTCGCCAAGGGCCCGAACCACGGCCCGGCGCCCATCCCGGAAGAGGGCAAATGGATTCAGGCCAAGGAGATCAAGGACATCTCCGGTCTGACCCACGGCATTGGCTGGTGCGCGCCGCAGCAGGGCGGCTGCAAGCTGACGCTGAACGTCAAGGGCGGCGTCATCGAAGAAGCGCTGGTGGAAACCATCGGCTGCTCCGGCATGACCCACTCCGCTGCTATGGCGGCTGAAATTCTTCCCGGCAAGACCATCCTCGAAGCGCTGAACACGGACCTCGTGTGCGACGCAATCAACACCGCCATGCGCGAGCTGTTCCTGCAGATCGTTTATGGCCGCACCCAGTCCGCTTTCTCTGATGACGGCCTGCGCGTCGGCGCTGGTCTGGAGGACTTGGGCAAGGGTCTGCGCTCTCAGGTCGGCACCATGTACGGCACCAAGCTCAAGGGGGTGCGCTATCTGGAAATGGCTGAGGGCTATGTGCTGAAGCTGGCGCTGGACAAGGACAATCAGGTCTGCGGCTACCAGTTCCTGTCGCTCGGCAAGATGATGGACGCCATCAAGAAGGGCATGAGCCCGAACGAAGCCTACGAGAAGAACGTGGGCACCTATGGCCGCTTCAAGGCGGAAGACGGCGCCGTCGCTTGGATCGACCCGCGCAAGCAGTAATATAGGAGGTATGCTGAAATGGCTCTGTTTGAAAACTACGAAGGACGCATGCCTCAGCTCCAGCCTGTTCTGGAAAAGTACGGCTTCAAGGATTTTGATGAGCTGAAGGCTTACAACAACAGCAAGGGCGTTGACGCTTATAAGATCGTCGAAGGCATTCAGCCTATCTGCTTCGAGAACGCGAAGTGGGCTTACGAGCTGGGCGCTGCCATCGCGCTGAAGAAGGGCGTTAAGACCGCTGCGGAAGCGGCCACCTGCATCGGCGAAGGTCTGCAGGCATTCTGCATCCCCGGTTCCGTCGCTGACCAGCGTCAGGTTGGTCTGGGTCACGGCAATCTGGGCGCGATGCTGCTGGACGAGAAGACCGAGTGCTTCGCGTTCCTCGCTGGCCACGAATCCTTTGCTGCCGCGGAAGGCGCTATCGGCATTGCCCGCAATGCCAACAAGGTTCGCAAGAACCCCCTGCGCGTCATCCTGAACGGTCTGGGCAAGGACGCTGCCATGATCATCAGCCGCATCAACGGCTTCACCTATGTGCAGACCAAGTATGACTACCTGTCTGCTGACGTGAAGGAAGACCATGCGCTGACGGTCGTCAAGGAAGTCGCCTATTCCAACGGCGAACGCTCCAAGGTCAAGTGCTACGGCGCTGATGACGTCCGCGAAGGCGTCGCCATCATGTGGCACGAGGGCGTTGGCGTGTCCATCACGGGCAACTCCACCAACCCCACCCGCTTCCAGCACCCCGTTGCCGGCACCTACAAGAAGGAAATGATCGAAGCCGGCAAGAAGTACTTCTCCGTTGCGTCCGGCGGCGGCACGGGTCGTACCCTGCACCCCGACAACATGGCGGCTGGCCCTGCCTCCTACGGCATGACCGACACCATGGGTCGTATGCACTCTGACGCGCAGTTTGCTGGCTCCTCCTCCGTGCCCGCGCACGTTGAGATGATGGGTCTGATCGGCATGGGCAACAACCCGATGGTCGGCGCGACCGTCGCGGTGGCTGTCGCTGTCGAAGAAGCGCAGAAGAACGCGTAATTCTGGCATTTTGCAAGAACCTTCCGTTTCGGCGGAGGGTTCTTTTCTTTGTGGAAAAAGGCGTTTTCGGCAGGCATGCAGATGAACGAACGGTTTCCGCCATTTTTCCCTGCATTTTTGCCGTTTTTCCGCACATTCCGCCCTCCCCTGCCCTTGCGCCCCGTCCGGCAATCTGGTAGAATAAAGTATTCTCTGCTCCCGAAAGGATTGATTCACCCATGTTCTTTGATACGATTGCCGCCATCAACAAGGTCGTCAACGATTTCGTCTGGGGCGTGCCGGCGATGGTCTGCATTATCGGCGTTGGGCTGCTGCTCAGCGTCCGCACGGGCTTTTTGCAAATCCGCAAATTCCCCTTCGCGCTCAAAACCACCATCGGGCGCATGTTCCACAAGAAGGAAGCCGCGGACGGCGCGATGACCCCGTTCCAAGCCGTCTGCACCGCGCTGGCGGGCACGGTCGGCACGGGCAATATCGCGGGCGTCGCGGGCGCAATTGCCATCGGCGGGCCGGGCGCGGTGTTCTGGATGTGGTGCTCGGCGCTGCTGGGCATGTGCACGAAGTACGCCGAAGTCACCCTCGCCGTCCACTACCGCGAACGCAGCGCTACCGGCGAATGGGTCGGCGGGCCGATGTACTACATCAAGAACGGGCTGGGCAAGCGCTGGCAGTGGCTCGCCATCCTCTACGCGCTGTTCGGCACGCTGACCGTCTTCGGCACGGGCAACGCGACGCAGGTCAACACCATCACGACGGCAATCAACACCGCCCTGACGCAATTTCACCTCGTCAGCGACGCTTTCGTGCCGACGCTCAACCTCATCATCGGCATTTTCTGCGCGATGCTGGTGGCCATGGTGCTGCTCGGCGGCATCAAGCGCATCGGCAGCGTGAGCGAAAAGCTGGTGCCGTTCATGGCGCTGTTCTACGTCGTGCTGGGCATCGGCGTGGTGCTGCTGAATCTTGAACGGCTGCCGGGCGTGCTTCAGTCCATCTTCGAGGGCGCGTTCAACCCGGCGGCGTTCACGGGCGGCATCATCGGCAGCCTGTTCGTAAGTATGCAGAAGGGCGTTTCGCGCGGCATCTTCTCCAACGAGGCGGGTCTGGGCACGGGTTCGATTGCCCACGCCTGCGCCGATACGCAGAAGCCCGTCACGCAGGGCATGTTCGGCATCTTCGAGGTGTTTGCGGACACGATTATCATCTGCACGCTGACGGCGCTTGTCATCCTGTGCAGCGGCACACCGGTGACATACGGCGTGGCAGCGGGCGCGGAGCTGACGATTTCCGGCTTCACGACGACATACGGCAGCTGGTCGTCGATTTTCACGGCGGTAGCGCTGTGCTGCTTCGCGTTCTCGACGATTATCGGCTGGGGGCTGTACGGCTCACGCTTCGTGCAATTTCTGTTTAGGAGCAACAAGGTCGTCCGCCCGTTCCTCGTGATTTACTCGTTCGTGTCGATTCTCGGCGCAACGCTTGATTTGGGGCTGCTCTGGGATATTGCGGACACATTCAACGGCCTGATGAGCATCCCGAACCTGATTGCGCTGCTGCTGCTGTCTGGGATGGTCGTGAAGCTCACGAAGGAGCATTTTCCGGGGAAAGGTACAGTTCGGAAAACAGGCGAATAATGCAAAACGGTGCTTCCCGCGTGTGATGGGAAGCACCGTTTTTTTCTCTGCGCTTGCATAAAGGAAGGGAGGAGAAGCTCCTTCCGGAATCTCCCCTCCCACAGTGCATCGTATTACTCAACCGTCAGGTTCGCCGTCATGCCGCCCACGGTGATCACATGCTCGCCGGCATCGAGGGTCAGCGGGATGGTCACAACGCGGAAGCTGCCAGCAGACACAGCGATCATCTTCGTCGCGGCCAGTTCGCCGTCCACCAGCACTTCGACATTGATATAGCCGTCAGCGCCGTTGTTTTCAGCGATGAAGTTGATTTCAAAGGTCTCGCCCGCCTTGGCCAGGTTGAGAACCTTTGTCGCCATTCTGGTGCCGGAAGACGTCTCTTCGCTGACTTCACGGACACCCTGCGGCGCAATCAGCGTGTTGCAGGTAATGTCAGCAGGCTGGTCGTAGCGCATACCGAAGTGCGCAGGATACATCACGTCGCCGAGATTCGTGGGCAGGTCAACAGTCGGGTTATTGCGAACCACGGCTGCCATGTACAGGCGAGTCTTGGTATCCACGCCAGTGTCAAACTGCAGCTCGCCCCAATCCAGTTCAGCATCTTCGCTCGTCCATGCCATCTCGAACACGGTCTTGCCGCTGGGGGCCTTCGCACCGTAGAGCATATCCGCCAGCACGGACGGCAGCGTCTTGTGATAGAAATTGCCCATGGAAGAACCGTGGTCGGGTGTGCAGTCATAGGTCAGGAACAGCACCGCCGCGCTGTTGCCCACCGCGTAGGCATCAGGCTCGTTGGAAACGCCGCCGTCGTAGCAGAGGACAACGGGCTTTTCAGCATCCGCAGCATCCTCAAACAGCAGTTCCGTCGCGTCGTCCATCGCGGTCACATGGGCAATAATCACGTCTGCGTCTTCCATGTTGTCCACCACCGTCGCATACGCGGCAATGGCTTCCTTATCCATGGCAACCGTGTCCTTGCTTGTCCCCGCAACATACACCTTCTGCTCTGCCTTGAGCGGCAGAATGTTATCATTCTTCAGCAGGACGGTGGATTCGGTCTGGAGCTGGATTTCCATGGCGTTCATTTCGGCAGTGCGCGCACGATAAACGTCTTCAATCGTCGTCATGTCGAACGCCTGTGCCTTGTATTCGTCAGAAGCGCACAGTTCCAGCGCGTCTTCAAGGTTGCCGTAGGGATCTTCAAACAGACCCAGTTCAAACTTGTTGCGCAGCACACGCTTGGCGTGCTTATCAATCGTTTCCTGCGTCAGGTTGCCCAGTTCCAGCTGTTCCTTCACAGCGTTGGGCCACATGGGCTGCATCATGCCGGGATAACGGGCGATTACCGCGTCGTAATCCACAGGCACATCGTCTTCCACCATGAAGAAGCAGCCAACCTGATCAACGTCCGCGTTGAAGATGGTCGCATACAGTTCGCCGACAGAAGCAGTGCTCAGGTCAAGTCCTTCAGGCGTCGTGCCGGAAGCAGAAGGAACCTGCATCCACATCGGCCAGTCGGTCACGACACAGCCGTCATAGCCCAGCTGCTGGCGCAGCACCGCCATGGATTCGGAGTCGTAGCAGACATTGCAGTCGTTGAGGAACTTGCCGTTGTTCAGCATGATCCAGCCGGAGCCGTTGTCGATGACAGCGCTCTTCCAGCCAACCAGCCACGAATCCACCAGATTCGCGGGAGACTTCGCATTGAAGTAGTTGGAGCGGCCGCCGCGCGCCACAAAGTGCTTCGTGCAGGCATTCACGCCGTTTTCTTCATACGCCTTGGTTTCGATGCCGACCATCTTGGCAATGTAGTTCACATCGTCGCCGTACCACGAGCCGATTTCCACGCCATAGGAATGGAACGGCACATGGAAGCCGATGGCGCGCTCTTCCTTCGCGTACTGTGCAACAAGGTTGTACAGCAGTTCCGGGTCATGCGCAATGCCAACCGCGTAGTTCGGCATGTTGACCATGCCAGCCCAGGTGTTGTAGCTGCGGTCGCAGGACAGCACAACAGGAATGCCCAGACGCGCCGTTTCCGCGATTTCCTGGAAGGCATTGTTTTCATAAATCAGCGTTTCCGGCGTACCATTGACGTTGTGCAGGTACGTCGTCACGTTATCGCTGATGATGGAGTGATAC
>ULRZ01058393.1_pt1 | contig 11724 bp, 12 predicted proteins | sample 1955861 | NCBI WGS metagenome assembly ULRZ01 (sample SAMEA4835694, study PRJEB28245) | human gut metagenome | biome: gut microbiome; material: fecal sample | place: Denmark | collected 2008 | reverse complement strand
TTTCATTCTTGAAAGGGGAGTTCGATTCTCCCACGGGCTACCTAAGAAGGGTTATCCGAGAAATCGGGTAACTCTTTTTTTATTCAGGAAAAATTTCACTACCTTTGCCGGAAAGCATATATAAAATAAGGAGAAGGAGATACCCACATGAGTACCAAAAGCATCAATGCGGAACTGTTCCGCCAGTTGAGTTACATCGCCGATGATGAAAACTGCATGAAGAAAGCATTGGACTATATCAGGAAGCTTGCTATCCAAAAAGAGAAAGCACAGCCCCTTACCGCCACTGATACATTGGCAGAAGACATTGTGCCCTATCGCACGAAAGAAGAACTGAAAGAAGGATTCAATCAAGCTTGCCAAGAAGCAAAGCACTATAAAGATGGAAAATTGCAACTACAAACATGGGAAGAAGTATATCATGAACTATAATGTAAAACCGACTCCCTATTTCCTAAAAGAACTCAAATGCCTCAGCAAACGTTACCGGTCTTTAAAAGAAGACGTAAATCTGCTTGTTGCTTCATTACATGAGAATCCATTTCAAGGAACTGATCTAGGTAAAGGACTACACAAAATCAGAATGTCTATTACTTCGAAAGGGAAAGGTAAAAGCGGTGGGACAAGAGTCATTACACTGACCTTACTTGTTACATCGGATAAAGCAGATATATTGCTGCTCACATTATACGACAAATCCGAATGTGAAAACCTGACCGATGCCGAATTGAAAGCCATCCTTGCACAAAACGGACTCTGAAACACCTATACGACTTATGCATCAAGAAAACATACAAACACTGTACCAAACATATACCGGACATCTCCCCGAAGACATCGAACCATTGGCTGGCGCAGGCTCTAACCGCAATTATTACCGCCTGAAAGGAAACCCGCAAGTGATAGGCGTATACGGCACATCGGAAGCTGAGAACCGTGCTTTCTTGTATATGGCACAACACTTCGAGGCAAAAGGGTTGCCCGTTCCGCACGTTTATGCCCAAACCGACGATGCCATGGCTTACTTGCAAGAAGACCTGGGAGACATCTCCCTGTTTCAAGCCATTGGGCACGGACGTACAACAGGTACATTCAGCAACGAAGAGAAATCCTTGCTGAAACAAACCATCCGCCTGCTTCCACGCATACAATTCGAAGGAGCGGAAGACATGGATTTCTCCGTCTGCTACCCGCAAGCTGAATTCAACCGGCGCAGCATCCTGTGGGACTTGAATTATTTCAAATATTGCTTCTTAAAAGCCACGGGCATTGACTTTCAGGAAAATTTACTGGAAGACGATTTCGAAAACATGACGCAAGTATTGCTTGCCGATACATTTTCCACCTTCATGTACCGCGACTTCCAAAGCCGTAATGTAATGATACGGGAAGGGAAACCTTACTTCATCGACTTTCAGGGCGGACGGAAAGGACCCGTTTATTACGATGTGGCTTCATTCTTATGGCAAGCCAAAGCACGATTCCCACAACATTTACGTGAAGAGCTGATACACGACTACTTGGACGCCCTTCATGCCTATTGCCCCATGCCCGAATCCTACTTTAGGGAACAGTTAAGGCAATTCGTCCTCTTCCGCACCTTACAAGTATTGGGTGCCTACGGATTCCGTGGTTACTTTGAACAGAAGCCGCACTTCCTGCAAAGCATCCCGTATGCCATCGAAAACCTGGACCAATTATTGGAAGAGGATTTTCCGGCATATCCTTACCTATGCAAAGTGCTGAAACAATTAACCAGGCTTCCCGTATATGCCACCGAACTGAACAAGCGCAAGCTTACGGTGCGGGTCATGAGCTTTTCCTATAAGAAAGGGATTCCGGAAGACCCGTCCGGCAACGGAGGCGGATATGTATTCGATTGCCGTGCCATCCACAATCCGGGCAAATACGATGCCTACAAGCAACTGACCGGACGCGATGAGCCGGTTATCCGGTTCCTGGAAGAAGACGGAGAGATACTGACCTTCTTAGAACACGTATACGCACTGGCCGATGCCCATGTGCAACGCTTTCTGGAAAGAGGTTTTACCCACCTGAGCATCTGTTTCGGATGTACAGGCGGACAACACCGCTCGGTTTATGCAGCCGAACATGTGTCACAGCATATCCACGAAAAATTCGGAGTAAACGTAGAAGTGAACCACCGCGAACAAAATATCACTTACAAATACTAAGTAAGTATACAAAATAAATGATACTATTCGAAACACAGATTTTCGCGGATTAACGCAGATTAAGGACAGATAAATAGAATAATCATCTGCGAAAATCCGTGTTAATCCGCGTTTCTGAACTGACGATGATATAACTAATTCTCAACATCTACTTAAACATGAAAGCCATGATATTTGCCGCCGGGCTGGGAACCCGGCTCAAGCCCTTGACCGACCGGATACCCAAAGCATTGGTTCCTGTAAACGGAATCCCCATGCTGCAACATGTCATCCTAAAGCTAAAGCAAGCCGGATTTACTGAAATCGTCATCAATATCCACCACTTTGGCGAACAGATTATCGATTTCCTGCAAGCCCACCAGAACTTCGGCATCACCATCCATATCAGCGACGAAAGAGAAGAATTGCTGGATACCGGAGGAGGAATCAAGAAAGCCATTCCTTTCTTTAGCGGCAATGAGCCATTCTTGGTGCATAATGTGGATATATTGTCAGACACCGACCTGAAAGCCTTATACGATTATCACCGGCAAAGCATAAACGATGCAACCTTATTGGTCAGCCAACGGGAAACCTCACGCTACTTGTTGTTCGATAAAGACAATGCCCGCCTTTGCGGCTGGATAAACAAACAGACCCTGCAAACCAAGCCCAACGGTTTTGTCTATCATCCCGAACAACACGAAGCGTATGCCTTCAGCGGCATCCACGTTATCTCCCCTTCCCTCTTCCGCTACATGGACAAACGTTGGACGGGTAAGTTTTCCATCACTGATTTTTATCTCCAAACTTGTAAAGAAGCACGCATTGGCGGATACTTTTCTCCTAATCTCCACCTGATAGATATCGGAAAACCGGAAACATTGGCGCAAGCGGAAAAACTTTTTGAATGAAGAATGAAGAATTGTCTTCAGCCGAATGGCATTCTTAATTCTTAATTTAAAAAAGCTCCAACTTGTTTTTCCGGGCTTCTTCCAGCGATGCAAACTTTACCTGCTTCTCTTTGTTGCCTTCACGCAGTGCCTCATATTCACCTGCCAATTCTTTTACAAAAGCATCATGCGTTGCCGGATTCAGCAAGCGGGCGGCAACGGGAGCATTCAGCGATGCATCTTTCATATAAATTACCGGCCCGTGATAGACCGGAGCTATCTTCAGTGCCGTATGAAGCTTTGAAGTCGTAGCCCCTCCAATCATCACCGGAATATGCACGCCGGCACGGTCGAGCTCGCGCACCACATGCACCATTTCCTCCAACGAAGGGGTTATCAATCCGCTTAATCCTACGATGTCGACTTTCTCACGTATCGCCGTTTCCACAATCTGCTCGGCGGGAACCATCACACCCAGGTCAATGATTTCGTAATTGTTGCACGCCATCACGACCGACACGATATTCTTCCCGATGTCGTGCACATCTCCCTTTACCGTAGCTACCAGCACCTTTCCTGCCTTCTTCGCCCCTTCTTTCTTTTGCGCTTCGATGTAAGGCTGCAAGATGGATACCGCCTTCTTCATCGTGCGTGCCGTCTTTACCACCTGAGGCAAAAACATCTTGCCCGAACCGAACAGCTCCCCTACCTGGTTCATGCCCTTCATCAGCGGTCCTTCGATGATGCTTACCGCATCGGGATAGCTTCCTAAAGCCTCTTGTAAGTCTTCTTCCAGATAATCGCCGATGCCTTTCACCAACGCATATTGCAGGCGCACATCCACATCCGCATGGTTTCTCCATGCCAAATGAGCATCTGCCGCCTGTGCATTTCCGGCATTCTCTTTCTCCGCCTTCAGCTTTTCCGCCACCTCTATCAACCGCTCGGCAGCATCGGCACGGCGGTTCAGCACCACGTCTTCGATACGTTCCAAAATATCGGCAGGAATATCGGTATAAAGCACCGACGATGCCGGATTGACGATACCCATATCCATGCCTTGTGCTATCGCATGATACAAGAATACGGCATGCATCGCCTCGCGGATGTAATTATTCCCACGGAAGGCAAAAGACAGGTTGCTCACTCCCCCGCTGACATGTGCTCCCGGCAGGTTCTTCCGAATCCATCCGGTTGCACGGATAAAGTCGACGGCATAATTATTATGTTCTTCCATCCCCGTAGCTACCGCCAGCACGTTGGGGTCGAAGATGATGTCTTGCGGCCGGAAGCCTACTTGCTCCGTCAAAATCCGGTACGCACGGCTACACACTTCTATCTTCCGCTCGTAGGTATCCGCTTGCCCTTTCTCATCAAAAGCCATGACAATAACCGCCGCGCCATATTGCTTGACCGTACGGGCATGTCCGATAAAGGCATCTTCGCCTTCTTTTAATGAAATGGAATTGACAATGCCTTTGCCCTGCACGCATTTCAGTCCGGCAAGTATCACATCCCACTTGGACGAGTCTATCATAATAGGTACGCGCGCGATATCGGGTTCCGATGCGATGAGGTTCAGGAAGGTGGTCATCTCTTGAACGGCATCCAGCAGACCGTCGTCCATATTGATGTCAATCACCAACGCTCCGTCCTCCACCTGCTTGCGGGCGATGGACAAAGCTTCCTCGTATTTTTTTTCATTAATCAGCCGAAGGAACTTACGCGAACCTGCCACGTTACACCGCTCGCCTACGTTGACGAAATTGATTTCGGGCGTAACTTCCAGCAACTCCAAGCCCGAAAGCCATAAATACTTCGAAGCATCCACCCGTTGATGCGGTTTTCTGCCTTCCACCAGCGAAGCAAACCGCCGGATATAGGCTTCGGTCGTTCCGCAACATCCACCGATGATGTTCACCAAGCCCTCATCGATGTACTCTTTTACTTCCCCCTCCATTTCTTCGGGAGTCTGGTCGTATTGTCCCAGCGTATTGGGAAGCCCGGCATTGGGATATGCACTGATATAATAAGGCGCGCGGCGGGCAAGTTGCTCTAGGAATGGTTTCAATTGACGGGCACCGAACGAACAGTTCAACCCGATAGAGAAGATATCGGCATGCTGCACCGAAGCCAGGAATGCGTCAAGCGTTTGTCCCGAAAGGGTACGTCCTCCCGTATCCGAGACCGTGACCGAAAGCATCAGGGGCACCTTGCGTCCGCATTGCTCCATTGCCTGCTCTGCGGCATAGATAGCTGCTTTGGCATTCAGCGTATCGAAAATGGTTTCTATCAGAATCGTGTCTACCCCACCTTCCAGCAATGCCGTCATCTGTTCCAGATAAGCTCCGGCAAGCCCATCGAAGGTCAGAGCACGGTAAGCAGGATTGTTCACATCGGGACTCATCGAGCAGGTCTTGTTGGTAGGGCCTACCGAACCGGCTACCCAGCGAGGCTTCTCCGGATTCTTTGCCGTATATTCGTCGGCAAGCCGGCGTGCCAGACGTGCCGCTTCCCGGTTGATTTCCGTACAATAAGCCTCCAAGTGATAATCTGCCATCGACACACGGGTGGCATTGAAGGTATTGGTCTCGATAATATCGGCACCGGCATCCAAATACTTGCGATGTATATCTGCTATCACATCCGGACGGGTCAGGCACAACACATCGTTGCATCCTTTCAACATGCCGGGTACCTCACGGAACCGTTCTCCACGGAAATCCTCTTCCGTCAGTCCGTATTGCTGAATCAGGGTTCCCATCGCCCCGTCCAGCACCAAGATACGTTCGTTTATCTGTTCTTGTATTGTTTTCATTGCTTCTTATTATAAGATTGAACACAGAGACACGAAGCCACAGAGTTTTTTCTTAATAAAAAAGCTCCAAGTATCAAACTCTGTGCCTCCGTGCCTCTGTGTTCAAAATCATTTCTACACTCACCGTTTAAACATCCGGTCCATCATCCGCTTGTCTTCTTTCTCCTTCAGGCTCTGGCGCTTGTCGTATTGCTTCTTTCCTTTGGCAAGGGCAATGACCACCTTTGCCAGCCCCTTCTCGTTGATATACATACGGGTAGGCACGATAGTGAATCCCGGCTCTACCGAAGTACGTTCCAGCTTGCGAAGCTCTTTCTTTGTAAGCAAAAGCTTGCGGTCACGCCGTGCCGCATGATTGTTGTACGAACCGTAAAAGTATTCGGCGATGTGCATGTTCTTCACCCACAACTCGCCGCGCGAAAAGAAACAGAACGTATCGACCAGGCTCGCCTTGCCCTGACGGATAGACTTGATTTCGGTACCCGTCAGCACGATGCCTGCCGTATAGGTGTCGATAAACTCATAATCGAACGAGGCACGTTTGTTTTTGATATTTATGTTGCTTGCGTTTGTTTTCATCTTCAATTCAAAATTACAGACAATTGATTAAACACATATTCTATCAGCATCGGGCAAAACAGGATAACCAATGTAGCCACAAGCGTAAACGGTATCTGCCAGGCTTGCGAAAGCATAAGCCAGCGGCGCGCGCCCTCGAACACCACAAAGACGGTGTACACCTGCAATATCCAATGAAGCAAGGCGATAGAGAACAAGCCGCTCACGATAGTCAACACAAAAGTCACCACCATCGAATAGCCTGTGAAGACCTGCATCTTTCCGCGCATGCTTCCCGCTTTCAGCCAATGGACGGCAAGCTTATCCAGCACGTATGCCGAAAGAAAGAAGCCGCCGAACAAGGCTACAGCCACCGCACAACACCGCGTCAATGCCACTTGAAACATCAGCGAAGAAAATTCCCTGCCGATAAACACGCCGATGAACTCGGACAATCCGCAAAGACCTATCAACGGATAGACAAATCCTGCCTGGATGTCGTGCGCTCCTCCACGCTCCCGTATCTCGTCCCATGCCTTGCCCGGAGCCGACAAGAGGGTCCATATCTGATGAAATAATCCTTTATAATTCAAAACTCTCTTATTTTTGTTTCATACTCGAACTGCAAATGTACAAAAAAGATTGGAATAAACGCACATATATAAAAATAAAGCCGGACAAAAGATGTCCGGCTTCCTTTCGCACTTAAAACTATCGGTTATTCATTAGAATTATCATTGTCTTCCAAAGACTCATAAGCATCAACCACCCCTTGATAATTAATGCTAAATTCGCTCTCGCTTGCATTTTCATAATTTCCATTCATGGAATTCTGCTCGAATGAAATAATAATACGGCTCGGATTCGTTTGGTACTTCTGTTCATAGCTGTCCAATGGAGAAGTCAAATCAAAATGCTGATAATTAAAATTAGACAAAGTATAGTCTGAATCGTCATCCTTATCCGTTATATAATGCCGTAAATGTAAAGTCATGGCAGAAGGAGTAAAATCTGTATTCGCATCATAATACAGAGTGAACTGATGCTTTGACAGTTCCTCATTTATTTCATCTTGATCATCCGTATCAAGGTCTTTATCACAATAATAATAGATAGGAAGGAATACATTGTCTACTCCAAAAAACATAGCTGTAGCATTCTCACCTGTTAAATTATAAGGAGCATTAAAATTCACATCTCTCACAGGAGCGTTTGCATCACTTTCAGCAGGAGCAGCAGATGTCACTTCTCCATCTCTAACATACCAAAGATTCACAATTGTCGCATCCAGGCTTTCTGAACTTTCCTCTTGCGTATCCCAATCTACCGTATAGGCAACAAAAGTGTAATTAGAATTAGCATTCGCCCCCTCCATAATTGATTGATTCAATGGATTTACTACCCCTCCCGTAGGAGATGTCAATCTATAAATCCCCATATAATTATTCACCCGAAAAAAACCTGTACCATACCCCGTATTGCTTGTCTCTCCACTATCCAAGCAAGACGTAAACCCTAACATCGATACCAGTGCCATCGCGAGCACACCCAATTTAAATTTTTTCATGTTCTTCCTTTATTGATTTTACAATGAATTTGATTAATATTTTTAGTTAGAATGCAAAGATGCTGAAAATACTGCACGGGGATATCGGGTTTAACATTCTTTTGCAAACAAAATCTTATTCCCTGCATTCCGCCCGCACTTGGGAAACTACGGAAAACGCATCTGCCTGCGTTGGCTTACGCAGGCGGCTGCATCCGCCCACGCAAGCGGTTGCATCGGCTTACGCAACCGCATGCGTTTTTACCCGTGTCCGCATGCCTGCATCTCCTTTATTATATCTGTGTCTGCAAATGCATAACAGATACCTTCGGAGAGGCTTATTCCCCTTCTTTTACAATCAAGGCGAAATCTTCGAGATGCCCGTCTACATAACGCGCCACCTGTCCGGTCACCTCCTCTTCCATATCCATGAACTGCTCTTCGAGGTCGTCGAACTCCTCATACCGTTCGTACATCGCCATAAACTTGTCCTCATCGCGTTCCTGCTCCAAGTCCTCCCGATGCGCATCGTAAATCTTCTTCGCCTCGTACACCAGCTTCGAAAATTCCTTTGCCCCCATCAGGCGCATCGCCTTGGCAAAAGGGTTGAGGAAAATATACGGGCCGTATCCGTTCTGGATGAGCTGCACGAAGCCGCCTTCGTTCACTTCCTCGCAAAACAGGCGGTAGCCCAAAAGCGTATGCTGCCATCCGTTAAGCAGAGGCATCGCATCGGCATTGACCTGCCCGCCCGTCACTTCCAGATAGCGGTCGGTAAATACCCGCAAGAACTCGTCCATGCCTTCGCCCGCCGCCCGGCGCAAGGCCTCATCGCTTACTGTTATCTTCTTTTCTTCCATTTATTTCTCTTTTGGAACACAGAGGCACGGAGACACGGAGAAATAAAAAACTCCGTGCCTCTGTGTCTCTGTGTTCGATTATTATACGATAGTAATCACGCCGCAAAGATAAATCTTTTCATCCACATACGAAAAAGATTTTGCCAAGCTGACATTGCAAAATGGCGGACAGGGTAAAAAATATCATTAAAATGCAGCAAAAAGTTCGTCCCGAGACGTTGCACAAATCAAGAAAACGACTAACTTTGCGTGCGGATTCGGGAAAGCTTCCCCCATCCGCAAGTAAGAACTACTTATTTTTTATTACTCAATAAAAACGTAACGAATATGACTTATTCACACGAAGTTGAACACATGTGTTGTGTCGCAAAAGGACCCAATCACGGTCCGGCTCCAATTCCTGAAGAAGGGAAATGGATTCAAGCAAAAGAAATCAAAGACATTTCTGGTTTGACCCACGGTGTGGGATGGTGTGCTCCTCAGCAAGGTGCGTGCAAGCTGACTTTAAATGTTAAGGAAGGCGTTATCCAAGAATGTCTGGTAGAAACCATCGGTTGCTCAGGTATGACCCACTCAGCTGCTATGGCATCTGAAATCCTGCCGGGCAAGACTATCTTGGAAGCTTTGAACACCGACTTGGTTTGCGACGCTATCAATACAGCCATGCGTGAATTGTTCCTGCAAATCGTTTACGGCCGTACCCAATCAGCTTTCTCAGAAGGCGGCTTGATGATCGGCGCAGGCTTGGAAGACTTGGGTAAAGGTCTCCGCAGCCAGGTAGGTACATTGTACGGAACAAAAGCAAAAGGTACCCGTTACCTCGAACTGACCGAAGGTTACATCACCCGTATGGCTTTGGACAAAGACAACCAGGTAATCGGTTATGAATATGTTCACATGGGCAAATTCATGGAACAAGTGAAGAAGGGTGTTGACGCAAACGAAGCATTGAAAGCCGTTACAGGCACTTACGGACGCTTCAAACCCGAACAAGGCGCAGTTAAATATATTGACCCACGTAAAGAATAATAGGAGGACACAGATTATGATTAGACCAGTACAGTTTGAAAGTCAAGACCGTCGTATGAAGCAGATTTTGGCTGCATTGAACGAAAACGGCATCAAAGACATTGAAGAAGCTAACAAGATCTGTGAAGAAGCAGGCCTCGACCCGTACCTGACTTGTCAGGAAACGCAAGGTATCTGCTTCGAAAACGCTAAGTGGGCTTACGTTGTAGGTTGTGCCATCGCACTGAAGAAAGGTTGCAAGAACGCCGCAGACGCTGCCGAAGCTATCGGTATCGGTTTGCAATCGTTCTGTATCCCGGGTTCTGTAGCCGATGACCGTAAGGTAGGTTTGGGCCACGGAAACTTGGCAGCCCGTCTGCTCCGCGAAGAAACCCAATGCTTTGCTTTCTTGGCAGGTCACGAATCATTCGCTGCTGCCGAAGGTGCTATCAAAATCGCCGAAATGGCAAACAAAGTACGTACTAACCCGTTGCGCTGCATCTTGAACGGTTTGGGTAAAGATGCTGCCATGATTATCTCTCGTATCAACGGCTTTACATACGTTCAGACTAAGTTCGATTACTTCACAGGCGAATTGCACATCGTAAACGAAACTCCGTATTCAGACGGTCCTCGTGCAAAAGTAAAATGCTACGGTGCTGACGACGTACGCGAAGGTGTAGCTATCATGTGGCACGAAAACGTAGACGTATCCATCACAGGTAACTCTACCAACCCGACCCGCTTCCAACACCCGGTAGCTGGTACTTACAAGAAAGAACGCGTGCTTGCCGGCAAGCCTTACTTCTCAGTAGCATCGGGTGGCGGTACAGGCCGTACACTGCACCCGGATAATATGGCTGCAGGTCCTGCTTCTTACGGTATGACCGACACATTGGGCCGTATGCACTCAGACGCTCAGTTCGCAGGTTCTTCATCAGTTCCCGCTCACGTAGAAATGATGGGCTTCCTCGGTATCGGTAACAACCCGATGGTAGGATGTACTGTAGCTTGCGCCGTTAATGTGGCTTTGGCTCTGAACAAGTAATTTCAGTTACTATATTATAAGGAAATCCCCTGTAACACTTGGATGTTACGGGGATTTTTTGTTTGGGTTAAACAATACTTTTTGTTGCCGTGAAATTTCTGCCAAGTCTTTTCCCGAAACAAACGCATTGTGGACTATGCCTGATCGACCTGCCAATCCGAGAAATCCGGCTCCATTTGCCCAATACGTTTTTTATATGCTTCCACATCCATCTGTTTTGCCAGAAAAACATAAACCTCTTCTTGTTCCGTTTCAGGTACATCCATCAGCAACGGATATTCCACCCCATTAATAAACAACGAGTTCACCCTTTTTTTCAAACGTACATTCATTTTCTGCAAAACGGCTTCCTTGTGTTTTTCGGCATCCAGAATCCATACCACACGCAATACATTAAACCGTCCTTCAGCCGGTTCAGGATAACAAATGCCTTCTTCCTCACATTCGCCCAAAGCCTGATAATCGAACTGGAAAATGCAATAATCGCCTTGACCTATCACTTTATAATAAAAGAAACGATACACATATGGTTCCAGCTGGCGAGAAACCGCTTGCGAGAAACATTTCCACCGATTGGCTTGCATTTCCTTCCGGTTACGCTCTAAGTTCGCTTCCAATGCGTCTATTCCTTCTGAAATCTTACTCCAGAAAGCCTCAACCACTCCTTCCCTGATTCGGGCTATGTCCTCTTCGTTATCCCAAATACATGCACTGATGCAACAACATTATGCCCTACAAATCAATCACTTGTTTCCTAATCGTTCTCTTTTTTTTCTTTTAGAGCCTGTCGTTTAAATTTTGCTCAGGTTAATTTTGCGG
>ULRZ01010633.1_pt1 | contig 11724 bp, 6 predicted proteins | sample 1955861 | NCBI WGS metagenome assembly ULRZ01 (sample SAMEA4835694, study PRJEB28245) | human gut metagenome | biome: gut microbiome; material: fecal sample | place: Denmark | collected 2008 | reverse complement strand
TTAACAAATGTTAATCCCCCAAGAATTACAACTGAGCCTTTTCGGGCTCGAAAAACGTATAAAAAAATGTTTTCAGAAAGAAAAAGAAAAGGAACTTCAGGTCAGCGGATTTTCGGGTCAGCGGAAAGCGTACCTTCTGATACAAAATAAGCATATCCCCCTACACTCTCCATATTTTTACAGGTGATTCATACGTTTCACATTCGAAAAATTGTAGTACTAATAAAAAAAATGTATTTTTGTACTAATCATGAATCAAACGACGCATAAGATGACCGACCCCATCCAGATAAAGCACTATAAAGAAGACATTACCTCTTTTAACCAACTCTACAAGGAGTTTCAAAGACGTTTTGTACGCTTCGCCAATACTTATGTCAGAGATTTAACCACAGCAGAAGATATTACTATTGAGGCGATGATGTATTATTGGGAAAACAGGCAATCCTTAAGCGAAGATTCCAATATTCCAGCCTATATCTTAACAATTATAAAAAACAAATGCCTGAATTATCTGCGTCATCAGCAAATTCATGAAGAATACTCGGATAAAATAAAAGATTACTATGAATGGGAACTGAATACCCGGATCGCCACTTTACAAGCATGCGAACCTTATGAGCTTTTTATTTCCGAAATTCAAGAACTCGTCCAACAAACCCTCACCGACATGCCCGAAAAAACCCGTACTATCTTCATGTTGAGCCGATACGAAAACAAATCCTATAAGGAAATTGCAGTTCTCATGAATATCACCCCCAAAGGAGTAGATTTCCATATAAACAAGGCATTAAAGATGCTTCAGACTAACTTAAAAGATTATTTTCCACTCTTTCTCTATTTTTTTATGAAATGCCACTAGGAATTTTCCATTCTGAAGTGCTGTTTATATAGAAGCATAAAAGAATGCAATAAAATGGAAAAAGAGAAACTACATCGTTTTTTTGCCGGAACTACTTCTATACAAGAAGGCATGGACATAAGAGCATGGATGGAAGCATCCGAAGAGAACAAGCGCATTTTTTACAAAGAGCGTAAATTGTTCGATGCCCTCATGGTGCATGATGACCAAACTACAAATAACTGCATTTCCACCAAACGAATTCCCAAAATTATTCGTCAATGGCTGAAAATAGCTTCCGTCATCATACTGACGCTTACCATTAACTATTTATATCAGAAATATAAATCGGAAAATGAAGTCATTGCCATGAATACAGTATCTGTTCCGGCAGGACAACGTACCAATATTACTTTACCAGATGGAACTAATGTATGGCTGAATGCCCGTACCACTTTACAATATCCGGTCACTTTCAGCCAAAAGCAACGAACAGTTTTTTTAAAAGGAGAAGCTTATTTTGATGTAACCAAGAAGAAAAAAACTCCTTTTATTGTACGGACAGACAAATATGACATTGAAGTTTTGGGTACACAGTTTGATGTAGATGCTTATCCTGACCAAACGGCGTTTGAAACAACTTTAATGAAAGGTAGTGTAAAAGTTACCTCACAGCACTTTCCTGAACAGACAATAACCTTGAAGCCTCATCATAAAGCATATGTAAAAGACGGGCAGTTGGCAGTTACCAAAGTAAACGATTTCACTCCTTACCGCTGGAAAGAAGGTTTGATCTGTTTTAAAGATGAACCTTTCCAGACCATCATGGAAGATTTTGAAAAATATTATGGCATCCGGATCATCATCAATAACAAAAAGGTATTGAAATATTCCTATAATGGCAAGTTCCGTCAAGCAGACGGTATTGATTATGCACTAAGAGTGCTGCAAAGGGATATCCATTTTAAATATGAAAAAGCCAACGATGAAGAAATTATTTACATCAATTGACCAGACAATACTAACCTAAAAACAACAAGCCTATGAAGAAAAGCTCAAGTTAACCTTAAAAAGAAAAATGCCGATAAGTGTTGCCGCACTTACCGGCATAGACTCAAAACAATTTTTCAAGTAAAAAAATCTATTTAAATCAACGCAAAGGTATGAAAAATAACACTTTGTCGGGGAGATATTGCTTCAAAAATCCCCGATTTAAACAAATCTTTAGAATTATGAGAATTTCCACTTTCCTATTGATGGTCTGTGTGTTCTGTTCGTATGCTGGGAATGCCCATTCTCAAAATGCAAAAGTCAGCATACATATGAATAATGTTAAACTGGATAAGATCCTGAATGAAATTGAAAACCAAACTGATTATCTTTTTATCTACAATAACCAAGTAGATATTAACAAAATTACTTCCGTAAAGGTCAAAAATGAAGCCGTAGCACAAGTACTGGACAGAATTCTGTCAGGGACCGGTATCAACTATGAACTGGAAGGTACACACATTATTTTAACTACAGAAGCTATTAAAGACTTGCATGCTCAACAACAAGCTAAAACAGTAACGGGAACGGTAACAGATGTCAGCGGAGAACCCATTATCGGAGCCAACATCCGTATAAAGGGAACCACAACAGGTACAATCACAGATATAGATGGCAACTTCAGTATTGAAGCCAAACCACAATCTGTTATCGAAGTTTCCTACATTGGTTACCTCACACAAGAAACGGTTATCAACAACCAAAAAAGTATCCGTTTTCTATTAAAAGAAGATACAAAAACTCTTGATGAAGTGGTAGTCATTGGATACGGTGTACAGAAAAAAGCAGACTTGACAGGATCTGTTGCAAACATTAACACAGAAAAACTAAATACACAAAGTAACGCCAACATCGGCCAGGCGCTGCAAGGCAAAATTGCAGGGGTAGACATCGTATCTCAAGGTGGTGCCCCAGGTTCGGGAACCCGTATCATGGTCCGCGGTATTGGTACGCTAAACAACGCCTCCCCTCTTTACATTGTCGATGGCATGTATATGAACAGTATTGATCATATCAACCCCAATGATATTGCCAGCATTGACGTATTGAAAGATGCCTCATCCGCAGCTATCTACGGTTCCCGTGCAGCCAACGGTGTTATCATTGTCACTACCAAAGAAGGAAGTAACACAGAAGGAAAACCTATCATTGATTTATCTGTCAACTTAGGTATATCAACTGCCAGCAAATTTCTTGATATGCTAGATGCCAAAGGATGGGCAGAAGTTACCACTATAGCCCGTCAAGCTATCGGCAAACCGGCATTAGACATGGCTACCGATCTGGCTAACAAACCAGACAATGACTGGCAAGACATCATGTTTCGCCCCGCACTGATGCAAAACTACAATTTGGCTGTAAAAGGTGGTGGAAAATATTCCACTTATTACACCGGCTTAGGTTATTTCAACCAAGACGGCATTGTAAAAGGTACCAATTACCAACGGTATAATATCCAATCCAAGAATGATTATAAAAGAGGGATATTCTCTGCTGGAACAAATCTCATTATTTCATTCAGTCATGACAAGCCCCTTCACCAGGAACTTCGAGGCGGCATGATTGGCACCATTCTGCAAAGTGTTCCTACTTTGGAAAAATATGATGATACTCGTGAAGGTGGATATGGTGGCACATATGGTGATGTGGTAAACATTCCTCACCCATTGGCCATTATTGATGACAACATCATGGACCGTTATAACGAAAATGTAAAAATATTCGCTAACTTGTATGCACAAATTGAACTTTTTAAAGGACTAAAATACAAACTGAATTTAACTCCAGACTTTTCTTTCGAAAGATATAAGAATTATCTCAATAAATATGATTTTGGATTAGCGACCAACAGCATCACCCAATTAACAGAAAGACAAAGAAGGAGACGTAATATACTTGTTGAAAATTTATTAACTTTCGACCGTACGTTCGGAGAGCATAAAATTTCAGCATTGGCAGGTTATACCTATCAAGACAGCAGATTCCGCCACATACAAGCCTATGGTGAAGGATTACCCCAGGGATTAGAAGAAATAGATGCAGCCACAACCAATCGCAGCAACGAAGGCAATTCATGGAGAAGTGTCCTTACCTCTATTCTCGGACGCGTATTCTATTCCTACCAAAATAAATACTTATTCACCGCCACTATCCGCCGGGACGGTTCCTCCAAATTCGGTAAGAACAATCGATATGGTTACTTCCCCTCTTTTTCATTAGGATGGAATGTGGCCGAAGAAAAGTTCATGGAAAACGTGCATTGGCTTGATCAGCTAAAGCTTCGTGGCGGATATGGCGTTTTAGGAAATCAAGAAATCGATAACTATCAATATTCCTCCACCATCACTACCGGCATCAATTATCCCGATGGCAACGGTGGTCTGCTTCAAGGAGCATTTCCTAAAAATTTTGCCAATCCGGATATAAAATGGGAAGAAACCGCTATGACTAATGTCGGCATTGATTTTATGGCTTTTAATAACCGACTAAGCTTAACAGCAGACTATTATGTGAAAAATACAAAAGATATCTTGCTGACCGTTCCTATTCCTATCTCTTCCGGTGGTGCCAATGACCCTATACGCAATGCGGGCAAGATACGTAACAATGGCTTTGAATTCAATTTAGGATGGATGGACCAACCCAATCCGGATATTTCGTATGGCATCAACTTAATTGGGTCTTTCAATAAAAACAAAGTAATAGCCATGGGAAGTGAAAGCGGATCTATCAAAGGCGGTTCTACCAACCAAAACATCACTACCAGTGAAACCAAAGCCGGATATCCTATTGGAGGTTATTGGCTTATCTCTACAGCCGGATATTTCAATAGTCAGGAAGAAGTAGACGCATATGCCAAAGACGGTAAAAAAATACAACCAGCCGCCGAACCGGGTGATATAAAATTTGTAGATGCCAACAACGATGGCGTTATCAATGACGACGACCGTGTATTTCAAGGCAGTCCTTTTCCCGATTTTACTTTCGCGCTGAATGGTAATATGAGATACAAAAATTTCGACTTATCAATCGGACTGCAAGGAGTGTTAGGAAATAAAATTTATAATGCAACCCGTCAGACATTAGAAGATGTAACCAAAGGTTCCAATTTTCTGGCAAGTTGCCTGGATTATTGGACTCCTGAAAACAAAAATGCCTCCCATCCACGTCTGACATGGGATGATCCTAACCGTAATACCCGTGCAGAATCCGACCGTTATCTTGAAAATGGTTCTTATTTGCGTCTCCGCAGTGTTCAATTAGGTTATACATTTCCTCAGACATGGTTTAAAGGTGCCATACAGCATGCCCGTGTGTATATTAACGCTGAAAACTTATTTACTATCACCAGTTACAGCGGATATTCACCGGATGTCAATGCAGACAATGCCAATTATCGGGGATTTGATAATTTTATTTACCCGACTAACCGTACTTTCATGTTAGAACTAAATGTAACATTCTAAAAATAAACATCTTATGAAAACATATATTAAAACGACATTGACCATATTGATTTCAGGCATGCTATTCAGTTCCTGCGAAGATCAATTAAACCAGGCCAATCCCAACCAAGCAACAGAAGATACTTTTTGGAAAGATGAAACCGATTTCAATCTGGCCTTGACCTCTTGCTATACTCCACTGAAGAATGCCCTAAACGGCGGTTATTATGGAACTCGCGGTGTAATGCTGAGAATAGCCCGAGCCGATGAAGTCGACTTCCGCAACGATATTTCGGATGTATATACAGTAAACCGTTTTACTAATAGTAATACAAACTCACTGACACAAGGCATGTTCTATCAATTTTACAATGCCTTGTACCGTACCAACTCCATTATGCAAAAACTGGAAGAAAAGAAAGAACAATTTTCTACCGATTTTCAAAATTCGGTAAAAGGAGAATGTCTTTTCATACGTGGCTTCTATTTATTCCAGTTAGCCAAAGAGTTTAAAGACGCCCCTCTCCGCCTGACAGCCTCCCAATCTCCCTCGACTTTCCCTTTAGCAAAATCATCACAAGCTGATATATGGGCACAAGCCAAAGAAGATTTAAAAACCGCTGCTTCCCTATTGCCCATAACGAATAAAATAGGAAAGCCTACACAAGGAGCCGCTTATGCCGCTTTGGGTAAAATATATGTCTATGAAGAAAATTGGCAAGAAGCGATAAACGTCCTCGAGCCTCTGACGCAGAATCCTTACACCTACAAACTAGTAGAGGACTTTAATTGGAATTTTGATGACACTCATGAAAACAATGCCGAAAGTATTTTCGAGTTATTGATAGAAGATGTGGGTGGAACAGATCTTTGGGGAGATGGAGAAAATATCAATTCCACCCAATCCAATACCCGCCCTAAAGAATATGCCGCTGCTGAAGTCGGAGGATGGTATGAAGCAAATCCTACCCAGCAAATTATGGATATCTTCTGGAAGGAAAAAGACAAAGACGGCAATTTTGATTATCGTGCCCGCTGTTCTGTGGCATGGGACTATGAGGGATGCACTTACTACCAAAGACCTTTCCGGGAAGTTTTTGCACAAGACAAGTGGAAAACATACTGGATTTTGAAATATCAGAACTGGAAGACTCAAAAAGATGAACCGGCACCTCCCAAGTCATTCATCAATGAAAGAGCCATCCGCTATGCCGATGTATTATTGATGCTGGCAGAAGCCTATATGAACAAAGGGGCTTTAGACACATCTATCGGATATATTAATCAAATCCGCCGACGCGCCAACCTGAATGACTATAGCGGCCCAATAACCAAAGAAGGGGTTTTTGAAGATCTGGTACACCAACGCGCCATTGAATTCTTTGTGGAAGGCGAACGTTTCTACGATTTACGCAGATGGGGATTGTTAGAGCAGACATTAAAAACTTGTGATGATACCCGCTATAAAAACTATCAGACTGGCAAATCCGATAATATCAATAAGTTCAACTACTTCCCGATACCAGCCAAAGAACTTGACACCAATCCACTTTGTACGCCTAGTGAAGGATGGTAAATCAACAGGTATTAGCTTATATATAACATCAGTAAATTAGTTCTGGGGCTGATTGTTCTTCAAGCAACATTCAGCCTCTCTTTCTCTTCACACTAACCATGAAACGTATCCTTTTATTTGTTTGCATACAATTTTTCTTATTGGCATCTTTTGCCGGAGAAACCATAAATTTCTGTAAAGGCTGGAAATTCCATCTAGGAGATGCAGGCAAAGGAGCCTCTTCTTCCTCATATAACGATTCTCAATGGCGCATATTGAATATTCCTCATGACTGGAGCATAGAAGGCACTTATAAACAATTTGAAAACGGAACCGACTGGCAAAGCGGCTTCCTGCCTGCCGGAATAAGCTGGTATCGAAAAACTTTTACCATTCCTTCCAAATGGAAAAATAAAAAAGTACAAATCCTATTTGAGGGCGTATATCTGAACAGCGAAGTATGGATAAACGGTCATTGGCTGGGCAAACGTCCTAATGGGTATATCAGCTTTGTATATGATTTAACTCCATATTTGCAAGAAGGCAAGAACCAAATCGCTGTAAAAGTAGATCACAGCAAAGCATTAACCGGACGTTGGTATACAGGATCAGGAATATATCGTCCTGTATACCTGCTGGTCAGTAACCCCACCCACATTCCTTATTCCGGAATCCATTTCAGATCCAAGCTACAAAATAAGCAATCTGCCACCTACACCCTATCTATAGAAATTGAAACACAGGAGAAAAAGCCAATCAAAGTAAAAACATATCTACAAGCTCCCAACGGTAGCATAGCCGATACTTCTGAAAAAATATTTGTCTCATCTGCAGATTCTCTTTGCTTCCTGTCAGGGAGCATCAGGAAACCATTATTATGGTCGCCTGATTCTCCTAACGTCTATACACTTATATGCCAACTGACAAGAGATAACAAGATACTAGATGAATGTAGATTACCTGTAGGCTTCCGTCAATTAGAATTCAACCCGGTCAGCGGATTCCTGCTCAATGGCAAATCACTAAAGATAAAAGGAGTATGCGATCATCATACAGCCGGTGCTGTAGGAGCCGCCGTACCCGACGACCTACTTCATTATCGTCTCAAATTATTGAAAGATATGGGATGTAATGCGATACGCACCAGTCATAATCCCTTCTCTCCTGCTTTCTATAATTTATGCGATACGATGGGAATCATGGTACTAAACGAAGGATTGGACGGATGGAATCAACCTAAAGCCGCCGATGACTATGGAAATTACTTTGATGAATGGTGGCAAAAAGATATGACTGATTTCATAAAACGAGACCGTAACCATCCCTCTATCATTATGTGGAGTATCGGCAACGAAGTAACGGGAGCTACCCCCGAAATCCAACACAACCTGGTCAGCCTATTTCACCAACTGGACCCTGACCGCCCTGTCACTCAAGGAGGAACTGATCCTACTAGAGGTATGAAGACCGATTATCAAAAAAAATTCAACTATCTAGACATTATCGGCTTCAATGGAAATGGAGAAGAAATAGGAGAACTAGAACACTTCCACAAAAACTACCCAACACTTTGTGCCATTGCTACAGAGGTACCCCACACTTATCAAACCCGTGGCGTATACCGAAGCCAGACACAATGGAGAAGACGGGATTTCCCCGCTCCTTGGGAAAAAGGAAACATAAACTGGGAACAATTTAAACATCGGGTCTTTCCTATACCTGACCTGACGGAAAAAGAATGCTTCCCCGAAGAATCCGATTATCCCTATTATCAATCGTCCTACGACAATGCTTCTGTACGTATCAGCGCCCGTAAATCATGGCAACGCACCTGTTCTTTCCCTTGGTTAATGGGAGAATTCCGATGGGGCAGTTTTGACTATTTAGGTGAAGCCGAATGGCCTCAACGATGTGGCAATTTCGGTATTATCGACATAGCTGCCATTCCGAAAGACGCCTATTTCCTCTACCAAAGTTTATGGACCGACAAACCAATGGTACACCTTCTTCCGCATTGGACGCATCCGGGAAAAGAAGGAAAAACAATTCCCGTAGTCATTTATACCAACTGTGATGCAGTAGAGTTATTTATAAATAATGTATCTTTGGGCAGTAAACCTTATACAGGGGAGCAACTGATATGGTTAGTTCCTTATTCGCCCGGAAAAATAGAAGCCCGAGGCATAAAAAAAGGAAAAATCGTGGCAACAGACTGTTATCAAAGTGCAGAAGCACCTCATTCTGTCGCCCTTGCCAGTAACAAGTATTCTGTAAAAGCCGGTTCGGATGAAGTCATACGCATAGAGATCGACATAACAGATAAAAACGGAATTCCTTGTCCTTATGCCTCCAATGAACTCAGTTTCCACGTAAGTGGACCACTCCGGCTATTAGGGGTAGACAACGGAAACCCTACAGATATGTTTCCATACCAACAGCCCCACTGCCGTTGCTTTCGGGGAAAATGTGTAGTATTATTACAATCTGACGAAGAAAAAGGAAAAGGAACCCTGACTGTACAAGGAACAAAATTAGTAGAAAAAAAATTAATCATCGAAGTGATATGAAAAAAATTCTTTTATTACTCTGTTTATGCTTATTCATAGAAGAGGTTGCTTCTCGAGAATTAGACAAGACATTCCAGTTGCTTCCACAACCACAATCCATAGAACTGACTTCTGGAAAAGGAATCAATTATTGGGAGTTATCCTATATTCTGTCATCAGACACAACTTCCATCCCCATATTGGGAGATATGCTCAACAAACTTCCCCGTTGCCCACGAAAAGGGAAACCCATCCGGCTCCAACTCACCAGCCAGCATGTTCCTGCTTCTCCGGAAGGATACATGATGGAAATTAATGAAAAAGGAGTCTGTATATCAGCCAGAACCATGACAGGTATCTTCTACGGTTGCCAAACTTTAGAACAATTAATGGAAGACAGCCGGGATTTCAACATACTTATTCCAGCCATGCTAATCATCGATTATCCGGCCATTTCCTATCGGGCCGTGCACTTTGATGTAAAACATCATTTAGACCGCATGGAGTATTATTATCAGGAAATAGACAAACTGGCCCGATACAAAATAAACGCAGTTATTTGGGAGCTGGAAGATAAACTGCGTTATACCCGACGCCCCGAAATAGGTGCCCCCAATGCCATCAGCAAGCAGGAAATGCAAGCCTTATGCCGCTATGCCAAAGAACGGAATATTGAAATAACCCCCTTGGTCCAAGGTTTGGGACATGCCGGTTTTATTTTAAAACATCATTGGGAACTACGTGAAAACCCCGACAGCGACTGGGAGTTTTGCCCATCTGACCCTCGTACCTATGATTTGCAATTCGACCTTTACCGGGATGCTATCGAAGCCATGCCTTACAGCAAATACTTACATATAGGAGGAGATGAAATTACCGCCATAGGCATAGACCAACGCTGTAAAGCCACCGGAAAAACTCCATTTGAACTACAAATGATCTGGTTGAAAAAAGTATGCGATTTCGCAACAGCTCACAACCGCATTCCTATTTTCTGGGATGATATGCCATTAAAATACGGCGGTGTATGGGATTTGGTCAACAGTAATGAAACCCAGGATGAAATAGCAGCAAAATGGAACGATAAAAAATTGAATGAAAGCATCAAATTATTCCCCAAAGAATGTGTGTATATGCGATGGAACTACAAAGATGCCACCCAACCGGGGCATCAACGCATTTTACAATGGTATCATGACAAAGGACTGAAAGTAATGGGAGCTACCGCTGCTTCGTGTGGCAGTTCTCCATTTATACCGCGTGAAAATTCACTGGCCGGCTATATCAAAGGATTCAGCAAATTAGTTGCTCAAAATCAACTGGAAGGAATTTTGGCCACAGCATGGGATGATGGTTCCCCACACTCTGAAACGGTGTGGCGTGGATACATCGCACAGGGAGAATATGGCTGGAACCCAACAGCACGGACAGTCGAAGCCTTCAAAGCCGCACATGCCCAACGAGAATTTGGCTTTCATCCAAATGACAACCATATGGCTTTTCTGGATGAACTGGAACAAGAAGCATTTTTCTTTGATGATGCCCTGGTCAATTCGGGAAGGCGCAATCCGGCATGGGGAACTACTGATTTTACTTTAATCAGCCTACCGGATCCAGACGCACCGGGAGCATGGAGCCGTACCTACCAACAAAAAATAGCCCAAGCAAAGGTGGAACAAAAACGATATGAAAAAATATGCCAAGGCATAAAAGAGGCTAAACAACATGCTTTACGCAACCGCTATACATTAGAGGTATACGAACAGACAAATCACTTGTTCAACTTCCCTGTCCGTCTGATTCTAGCCTTGCACAACTATGATATCACTATACATGAACAAGACAAACAGACAGCATTGCAACAAATAAATGAAGTGTGCAATGACTTTCAGACCATGAGAAAACAATTGGAAGAGACCTATTCACAGACCCGTTTTATGGAACAACCTGACGGTTACATTGCTGACCAAAACCACCACAACCATCTTGCCGCCAAAACCAACAACAGCGACTGGTGGTATTATTATGAAATTCCAATGATAAGGAAGACAAGAACATGGATGAACTCTCAGACCGCCCGACAGAAAAACATTCCATAAGAAACAACGAATGAAACTTTAATATAAAAAATAATATGAACCTTATAATACAACACTACTTTATGAAACAACATTTTTTATCTTATCTCATCGCCCTGCTGCTATTTCCTCTCTATGAGATGCAAGCAGCCTACCAGTCTGAGTTTTCTACTGCCGGTTTCTATGAACTGGCAAACTCCGGACGTGA
>ULRZ01023395.1_pt1 | contig 11824 bp, 7 predicted proteins | sample 1955861 | NCBI WGS metagenome assembly ULRZ01 (sample SAMEA4835694, study PRJEB28245) | human gut metagenome | biome: gut microbiome; material: fecal sample | place: Denmark | collected 2008 | reverse complement strand
AGATGAAGTATTATCAACAAGTTTGGTTATAAGATTAATAAGAGTTTCGTTATCACAATTAATAAAATTAAGTATATGAAATTCATTACTATGTGTTTCTGTCATAACACTATTTATATCAATATGTTTATATGGTGACAAATTCCAATCTTCGTTCATATTAGTAGTATATACATCAATAGAAATAATCAAATTATTTCCATATATATATTTAACATAATTATTTTCATCATACTTATAACTACTATTCCAAAATATTATTAGTTTAGAATTACCGTTAATATATATAGATTCATCAATTTGTTCATTATTTGGACTACCTGATGCTATCCTTATTGTACTATTAATATTATTATTATTTCCTTCAAATAATAAATCTATTATAATATAAATATTTGTTTCACTATCTTCTATACTATTACCGATATCAAATATTACTTCATCTATATTTTTTATTCGTCTTAGATATGCATCAACTCCAGTATAATTACAATTTAAATTAACTCCAATATGATTATTATTAATTAAAGTATCTAATTCTGTTAGTTTATTTCCGCCAAGCGATAGTTTAGTATATTTATCACGTTTGACATAATCAAATTTAATATTATTAGTTTTTAAAAAATCACCATTGTTAATTATCATAAAACTAAAATCAACAAGAACAATATTTTTTAATAATTTACTTTCACTTATTCTAGCGTAACTTTCATTATTAGGATTATAACTTTTAAAAATACCACTAACATATCCTTCAATTACTTTAAATCTATTAGCATAAAAATCATGTAAGTAAGGACAATTAGTTTTATCTATTCCATCGACATTTGTATTATCAACTATTAATTTTTTTATAGTTCCGGAATAATTTTTAGTATTAATATTAATATTATTATATAATTCTATACTAGTATTACTAAGGTCAAAATCAATATCAAAATCAAGATAAGTCAAACTACTATCAACTTCACTGCTTATATTAACATCAGCGACTTCTTCAAATGTTGTTTTATATTGGAATATTGAAACAGCGTATTGTTTATCCGCATAAAAAGCATCATTAACAATAGGGATTGTAAACCAAAAATTACCAATAACATTTGCTATATTTATTTCATCATATCTAGTTAATTTAGGACTTATATTACTAGGATATTTAATACCATTACCAAATTTAAAACTTATTATTCCTTTGTTATCAATATTAAAAGTTAAATCATTAACAGTTTCTATAATTGTTTTACTTTCAGTAATATAATTAGATTGACCATAAGTATTAATTTTGGCAACATTACAATTTACAATTAATTCATTATTTGCTTTTACAGACGTAACTCCAAAAGTAAGTTTATCGCAATTTATATTATTAACTTCATTATTTCCATTAGCTTTAGTTATGCCATTTGAAAAACGTACTTCTTTATTTGAATTTATAGTTTTTATTGTTAAACCATCATTATCAACAACTGATATATCAAAACTAAAATCATCTAAATTTAAAACATTTATATTACAATTTTTAAAATATATAAGATTTAAAGCGTAATCATCTTTATTGCTATTAATAAAATTTATACTATTAACAGTTATTCCACCTTGTGCATTACTATTTCTTATTTTATTTATATCTAATTTTATATTTAAATCTAACTCTTCATTAATAATATTATTAAAAATGCCTACAATATTAGTAACATTACTAGTATCTAACATACTAAAATCTTTAATCTTACTACCAGCAAACGCATAACTTAAATCAGTAAGATTAACAGTACCAGCAACATTAACTTCTTCAATATCTGGATAATCTTCAAGAAAATGTGACATACTAGTAATACGTTCAGGGTCAGGAATATTTGGAACAGAAGTATATTTTTGACCACCTTCAACATATTCAAGTCTAACAGCAACTTTAGTACGACCATCTTCTAACTCACCAGTTGTTGTAGTTCTAACATTAAGAGGTCTCCAAACTTGTTCGAGATATAACCAATAAATTACTTCATTCTCTTCTATTAGAAAAGCAATATGGTCTTCACCACGAACATAATCAGCAGAATGTTCACCAAATTCATTATAATTTTGAAACACCTGCATATATTTATTAGTAAAATTTGTAGCCATATTATTCAGTAGTTTCAGTTGGTATATATTCGACAAGAGTTACTCCAGCATCAACAAGAGCTTGTTTTTGTTCTTCGGTTATGTATTGGAATGGAATAGTGTTAATAGTGAGAGTAGCACCACTAACAAATTTATTTGGTTCAACTATCGTATTAATGGACTCTTGATTTAATTTATCCATATAACTAAGATTTAAATTTTCTATTACATCTTCGTATTCACATGTAAAATTAAAAGTTGTAATATTAGTAACACTTTCGTCAAAATTAAGAGCAGTTGTATCTCTTTCATTTCCAACAATTTGAGTATAATTAATTCCTGTTAATTCTGGACAATCAGAAACATATAAAGTAAAACAACATTTTAAATCTAAATCTCCTTTTAGATTACATAAATATGTATTTAATGTTCTATCGTATGTATTATTTTTTTGCAAACCTTTAATTTCACTTGTTACAATATTTCTATTATATGAGTAATTAACTCTTATTATGCCACATATTATATTATGTTCTAAAGATTGATTTATACTAAAATATATAATATCATCATTGGCATAACCATAATTTCCTAAATCAATATCATAATCTTCAATATCATCAATTATTTTCTCTATTAAATTATTAGCAGAATATACATATATAGAATTTTGCCATCTTCTTTGTAAAAATCTACTTAATGGAACATTATTTAAATTACCTATTAAACCGATTCTTTCATAATTATCACCTGTTGTATTAATAGTTGGATATTCTATATAATTTATTTTATCTAAACTTTCCAATACTAAAGGTCTTATTCCATGACCATTTGTTTCAATTATTATATTATTATCATTAGTTAATATTTTATCTATAAGATTGTTTTGAATATGAAAATATGGTTTACTAACTTCATTAGATATTATTTTATTAACTACTTCTATAACAAATTTAAAATATCTATATCTATTAGAAAATGATGTTGGAAAATTATTATCATTAAAACTTTTAACATTTATAAAATAATAATACATAACATAATAATTTCTATAATCAATAGTAGATGGTATAGAATCTTCTGAAAATATTACATTACAACTAGGTGCATTTATTTTAATATATTTAAAATTTTCTATTTTAGTGCCATTAAATCTTTTATAAATAATTAAATCATTATTGGGGCTTTCGTCCTCATTTATTAAATCTATTAATGGAATATTAGTATTATTATAATCCCATATATTATCATAAACACCGCTAAAAGATTTAATAATACTATTATTATTTATAGTAATATTTATATTTAAAGGACAAGTTGATTTACGATTTACAATATAAAATTCTTTATTTGTTTTATCTACATTTATACTATTTAATTCTTGAGTATATTCACGACTGGCATTATAAAAACTTACACAATTAACAAAAACGAAATCATCTATATTTAAGTTAAAATCAATATATTGACTAGTATTTAAAATAATTGTAGGAAAATAATTAGCATCGAATGAACTACCATTACTTTTATCGTGATAAAAATCAATTATATCATTTATATTATAATCACTATTTTCTTCTGTTTTAACAATTAAATTACTATTTGAATTTATTATTCTAATTCCAGATAAATTACAGGTAAATAAACCTATACCATATATAGTTCCATTAATAGTAATATTACTACAATTAAATAACGATTTAAATTTATATCTACTTTCTGATGTATTGTCTAATTGAAAATCTTTTAAATCCCATATATCATAGTAATGTAATTCATTAATTAAATTTATTGTACTATTAGAAGCATAAAAAACATCAAATCCTTTTAATTTACATTCTGGAGCAGTAATGTTAAGACTTATACTTTTAGTTACACAAAAGAAATTATTAAATCTATCTTCAACATCATCATCATGTTCAACAAAACTGCTTAAATCTAAATTAATTTCATCTTTAACAGCATTTATTCTATAAAACATACTTTGAACATTACGAGCATTACTAAAATCAATACCTGTAATATCCATGTATATATCACAACCATAAAAACATTCGCTTACATCTTCTCTACATTTAGTGGTAGCTGTTGTTTCTATTATTAAATTAGTAGAATTTTTAAACATTGCTTTATCTAAAACCATAGGATAAAGTATGCTTTCACCATCACCAATAGCTTCTTCAAATTTACTAGTATAATTATTAATCACGTCCATAGCACCTACTACTAATGGTCCTATTTTAGCGTGATAAAACATATAGCTTTCATCAACACCATAAGTGTCAAACTGCCAAATTCTAGCATTTGTATAAGCAAAAGCGTAACTTAAATTAAGAACACCACCGAAAGGCATACCGGCTTCATCACTTAGACATAATGTAATAGGACTATTAGTTTTAGTGCCACAAAGATTTTGAGCATTTAAAATACTGTTTTCTTGAGGTAGATAAAAATCACAAGGATTTTCTAAAGTTAAAGCGGCACATAAATCTTTAAGACTAATAACTCTTTCAGGCAATATAACTTCTCCAATACGAGTAGGACTAACATTTCTATTACCACTAAACTTAATCCAAATACCACGTTCCCAATCAGTATCTTCTCCAGCAGCATTTTCAGTGGCATAAGTATCACAAGCGTCTTTACCTTCCGCAAGATGTTCCCCCGTAGAAAGCGAACAAATAACATCTTGTTCTATAATACCAATATCATATCCCCAAATTAATCTATAATCTTTAAGATAATCATAATCATCACTAGAACAATATTGCATATAATAATCAGGCTCTACACTAGAAGCAGGCTGATATTGACTATCATTTTCTGACGTGCCAATACCAGCCCAAGCAGCCTCTTTATTATCTGCAATACACTCATCAAACCAATCATCTTTAGTAGTTTCAGTATCTACTTGACGTATATATTCGTGTTTGATTTCGGGTATTACAACTTCTGCCATAGTTATTCTTTAATATTTAATATGTCTTCTTCATGTCTTGACAACGCATTAGCAATAACACGTTCATTATTAGTAATAGTATCTTGAATATCTTGGAAGTAATTACCAAGTAATTCATTTAGATGTTCAGTTAAATATTGCTGAACAGTAGGAGTTATTGCATCTGCAAGTTGTTGAGCAAAGTCATCACTTTCAAAATAATTAGAAACAGCATTACCAACAAGAGTTGTTAAATCTTGCTGACCAAGCCAAGTAGTAATAATAGTCTGACCATTTTGTTCAAGCCATTCAGTAATCTGACCGCTACCAATTTCACCGGAATGTTCAGTCATATAGTTATTGACATATTCTTCAATCTTACTATTACCATTATCGGTGAGCCATTGATTAACTGTATTAGCAGCTGTTTCTGACAACCAATTATTAATTAATGTATTACCATTAGTATTAATCCAAGTATCAATAGCATTTTGAATTTCTTCTAAATGGTCTTCGAAATATTTATTAATAATAGTTTCGTCATTAGCAGTTAACCATTCTTGGAATATTCTATCGCCATTTGCAGTAAGCCAATTAGAAATAATAGTAGTACCGTTATCTCTAATCCAATTATCAAGTATATCTTTAGCATGTTCAGCTGCCCAATTTTCAATAATTGTATCGCCTCTGTCTTCAAGCCAATTTTTAATTGTTTCTGTACTATTGTTTTCGAGCCAAGTCTTAATATAATCACGACCAAAGTTATACATCCATAAGTCAACCAAATGACCACCATACTGATTCAGCCAATTTTCGAATTGCATAGCAGCATTGTTCTGAATCCAAGCATTAATTATACCAACACCATTTTCTCCAAGCCATTTATCGAAGTAAGTCTGACTATTTTCAGTCAACCATTTAGTAATAAATTCTTCACCATGTGCTTCAACCCATTGCTGGAAATAATCAGCACCATGTTCGTCAAGCCATTCTTTAATAATAGCTGGACTATTATTGGTCAACCAAGTATTAAGCAAATCACGAATATGACCATTCATCCAATCATTCAGCACATAATGCATATTGTCTTCGAGCCATTCAACAATAGTTGCTTTAGCATTCTCGGTCATGTATTGTTTAATATATGTATTGGCATTATTAAGAAGCCAATTACCAATAATAGTTTCAGCATTATTAGCAAACCAAGTATCAAAATAAGTAGTATAATTATCACAGAGCCATTGCGTAATAACACCCTCTGCATTCTCGGTTAAATAGGTCTGTATAACCGCTTCTGCGTTGTCAGCCAACCATGCCGAAATTAGGTCATTTGCGTGCGTTCCTAGCCACTCTGTGACCATATCGTTTGCGTGTTGGTCTAAATACTGGTTTAGAATCGAAGATGCGTTAGAATTGAGCCAATTAGTCAAAATCAAGGTGGCATTCATGACAAGCCAATCGGTCAAGATATTTTTGCCATTAGCTTCAAGCCAAGCATCAACATAATCTTGAAGATTATCATTAGCCCAAACAGTAAAGTAATTACTAAAATTTTGTTCAAGCCAATTATCAAAATAAGTTTTAGCGTTAGCTAAAATCCAAGCATCAAAATAAGTCTTAAAGTGGTCATCTGTCCAAGTATTAATATAATCGGCAATATTGTTTGTTAACCAACAATCAAGATAATTACGAACAACAGCAGTTAATGCATTCTTGACTTGTTGATGCTGGTCAAGATTACCAAAGATAGTATCAATAGTTGCAACCAGATAATCAGCAAGACCAACCCAACGACTATCCATTTTAAAATTAGCATCATCTGTATAAATATCATTATACATTTCTATATGTACATTATTATTATAATCTCTATAACAAATAACAAGAGATTTACGACGCCAACGTTGCGGAACTTGAACACGGGTATCAGCGGCAGTTCCTTTATAATCCAAAAATAAATAGTTAAATTGAGCAAGGATATTATCAAGACGAGCACCGTTAGTATCGAATATCGCTTGCAGTATTGATAATGGAAATATATCAAATCTAGCTAATGTAGATTCGTCCAGCTTATTAAGTTGATATAAAGGTAAAGTACTAGGATATTCATCAGGAGCATCTTTCTTTTCAGCATCGACATTACCTTCATTTTCCAAATGCCATGACTTATGATTTTGAATATCAATAGCATCAAGAATATAAGTCATTTTATTTTCTAATACATAAACCTCAGCGCCAGGAGCAACTTGTTCTAACGTTAAAGAATCACGAGCAGATAATGTCGCAACTGTAATACGAGCACTGTTAAGAGCAGTTTGTAAATCTGCAATCTTTTGAAGTATTTCAGTTTGAAATTCTTCATAATCAAGAACAATAGCTTCGTTTAAAGAACTAAACGATTGCCAATATGTTTCATCAGTTAAACTACTACCTTTTGGTACAGCTTGTTTAGATAGATAACTCGCTTTATAATCATCATATACTAAACAAAGCCTATCATATTCTTTTTGAGAATTAAACTTACCATTACAAGTAATAGAAACTTTTCCAAGATATTCTTCTATGGTTTTCATATTTACAATTAAAAGGTTTTGACGATTATTGGGGAAGTCCCCCCGTAGGAGGATGAAGCCATTCAAGACCATCTCCATATCTCCTTTCCCTACGGGGGAGCTTCATTTATTCACTAGCAGTATCTGTTGAATCTAACATAAAATCTCCACTTAAATCATTAGTTTGACTTTGCTGCCAAAGTTCACCACTTTCAGCATCAACAGTAAATGTTGGATTTTCGCCACAACTAACAACAGCTTTGATATATCCATTTTCATCAACTGGGAAAATAATATTAGGAGTTATTTCGGTATTATCATTAAGTATTTTAAGTTGAGCATTTATATACTTCATAATAGTTTCAGCTAGTTTATCTTGTCCTAGCTTTTTAGCAGCAATAGCAGCATTGAACATATTAAAACAATCAATAATGTTTTTATTACGTTTTGTACAAGCAGCTTGACAAGATTGAAGCATATCAACTCCAAACTTAGCAAGTAGAACTAATATTTTGTTATATGTACAAACATAATCAGCAGGAATAGTCATATAGACATATTCGGGTTCAATAGTAGTTGTATTAGCCATTTATTAAATTATTATATAAGTTTTGTATTGATTGCCATTGACTATCAGTATATAAACTAACATTATCGGTAGCATGAATTAAAATACTAATAACGCCAAGACGACAACTATCTTCTTCAGTAGGAACAAATCCTTCTTCAACTTTTTCAGCAACTTCTGTTGCCATAGTTATTTGCATGTCTTGTACTATATTAGCTAATTCTTCACTTATAAAATCTTTATTACTCATTGAAAGTCTTATTATGTGTATAAGTAGTATAATCGTCTATTTGAGCACTAAGACGAGTTTCTAATACATTAATACGATTAATAGTATCAAGATTTGTATCGAATATAATCGAAGTCATTGTTTGCTCTAATTCACGTTTCCAGTCTTCTTTTATTAGATATGAAACTCTATGGTTATTAACTTCAAAATAAGATAAATAACTATATAGTTCATAATATTGAGCATTGACTATCTTACTTATTGCAGCAAGAATATATTCTTTTTTCTTATCAATATTATTAGCGATTATAGTTTCACGACCAAATAAAAATAGTTCTTTTTCTAGACTACTAAAAGAAAGTTGGATAGCAATACGACATTTATCTTTGTCTTTATTAATTATGCTATCTGTAAATCTAGTTAAAAAAGCACTTATCGAACTCATCGAAGCACTAACATCTTTAATAGATGAAAGTATATTACCAAGAGTATCTGTGAGTTCTTTGCTTACAACCAATTCGTTTTTATGTTTATTATAATCAAAATATCTCTGTATGAAGAAATATATCACAAGCATTAAAGCAACAATTCCGATTACGAAAATGTCGCCTGTTTTAATTACTTGTGTAATCCATTCGTCTACATTCATTAGGACTAATAAGCGAAAAAGGCGTAGCAGCAATAAAACTATCACTACCACGCCTTAAAACAACCAACGCTATGTCAAAAATTTATGGAAACAAAGAATTATTCTTCACCAGCAAATTTAGCAAGAATACTATCCATAGTAGAAATTGCAGCAGCACCCGTAGGATATGCAATCTGAACAATCTGATTTACATAATCATTGCGAGTACCAACCATACGAGGTTCTGTGAATTTCAAAGTATAAACAGTATAACCGCCAGTATTAGATACCCAAGATAACAAGTCACCACCAAGAGCAGGATAAATACCTTCAAATTCATTGTAAGTATATTCAAATCCAGCATCAGCAGCAGCTTTCATCATCATATCTTTGATAGCAGCAGTATCATTTTGAGCAGCATTTCCACGAGTTGTAACACTTACAGCAACTATATAAAGAGCATCAGCAGGAATGATTTCATAATCAATACCAGCTTTTTCAGCAGTAAATGTAATCTTACCGCTTGCATTAACAGCAGTCATTCCGCTACCAACCGTATTAGCATTGATATGTTTAACCAACTTTTCAGCAATACTATCGACAGTATCAGTAGCATTACTATGAACTGTACTAGTCCACTTATTACGATAATTAAACAATTCACCTTTACGAGCTACAATAATAGTATAGTCGATAAACGGTGCAGCTTTAGGAACAGTAAGAGTAGCTTCGAACTTAGTTGCAGCACTATAAACACTCTTTACATAACTGAAACGATTAGCAATAAAAGGAGTAAGCATTTCTTTAGTCCCTTCATAACTAGTAACAGTTACAATGTTAATCGGCTTTTTGATGTACTTAGCTGCATTGTTAGCAGTAATCAAAGTTCTTGTACCATCATCTGCCAAACCTACAAAACCAACAGCTCCAGTGTTAATAGCATCAATAGCACTGGGATACGCTACATTGGCTCCTAAAATAAACTTTCTCATAAGGATTTAATTTAATTGTTTGGATTAGTATTAGTATTAACGGTTCGTCGATTATCATTAGGAATAGCACCGACAGAACCGACATAAATTCTAACAGCATTCAATACAATTTCTTTATGAAGATAAACAGGCAAATCACAATCGACATTGTTACTAGGAGTTTCTTCGTCATATCTAACAATAGCAGGCATACGAATAAATAAATATTTAACACTACTAGGTTTAGTAGGAGTTACAACTCCAGTATAAACTTCACAATGTATATCAACTATATCTCCGTATGTAACTATTATTGGAGCATCACGAGTTGGTCGATTACAAAAATCATTAATAGTTTGACCTAGCTTATCATGTTCGATAATTCTCGCATCATAAATGCAATTATCATCATAAGCGACTTGAAAACCAAGGATAACAAAAATGTTTTCGTTAGCTATATCAAAACTATAAGGATTAACCCCTGTACCATTACCTGTAATATCATCATTAGAAACAGTATTTGTTGTATAAAGAGTTCGGAGAGCATTAATGGAACTAATACCTAGACCGTTGGACAACACTCTATCAGTAACTGCGACTACACCAAGATTTTCATCCATAACACTACGTATCTTTTCATTAATAGCAGTATTTAAAGCTATATCAATATCTTCTGGATAAATAGCTCTAGTAGTCTGCATTCCCATTTGCTGTCCGAGTTCTCGAAACATTATGTGCATCTCCGTTATGTTCATCTCTTATGCAAACTCAATTTTGTTTCTGAAAGCAGCAATTATATTTTCATTTTCGGGATTCTTATACCAAGCAATAGCTTCTTTCATATTAGCACCAACAAATTCACCAGTAGCAGTAGTAATATTTTGATTATACTGACTTCTAATCAATTCACCACGAGCAATTAACAATTCAATGTCTGATTTAACTTTAACGTCTTTATCATTACATATCTTATTAAATTTCTCCGGCTCTTGCACACTAAATCTATCAAGTTGAGTTTCTTGGTTAATACGTTCATCAGCCAAAGCGGGCACGATAGCCATATTCCGTTGTACACAATATTGAACATAGACCGCACGGAACAAGTCGTCATCACCAATAATAGTAATATAATTACGCTTAGCAGTATTGACTTCTTGTCTATGTTTAGCTTGAAGTGTAGCTTCTTTATTTTCATCTTTGAAGTAGAAGCGTATATTAGGATTACCGTTAATCAACGAAGTATCTTTAGCAACAGCACTATATAAAAGACAATGCCGATACATAATATATTCGGAAAGATTAACAGGCTCACCAACTTGATAAAGTTCTGATTCAAGAGCATTAATAGCTTCTATCTTATAATTGATAGCAGCTTTTTTGTCTTTATCAGTTCCTTTAGGCATACTATTATACACTTCTTCAATCTTTTTTAATTCCTCATTATAAACAATATATTCGGAACGAGTTTTAAATCTGAAAGAAGCATCAAACTGAACACCTAGAGCATCAACTCTAACTTGAATATTATTCAGATATTGTTTAAGCCTAGTAATAAAATTCTCATTATTAGCACTAATACCAAGAATCTTTGGAAAATAAGCATTTACTTCACCAGTATTAGAAGCAAGAATCTGAGAACTTCTAACGCTACTTCCAATATATTCAACTTTCTTTGGCATTACTTTATCATTCACCTGTCTATATAAAGACCTATTATTAATAGGCATAATAGTTATCTTACGCTTTAATACAAACGGCTTAGTCAAATCTTCGTGCCTCTTTTCGGCATAAGTTTTATCTGTACCAGCAGGTTTTTCATCACCTTTATCAGCTGG
>ULRZ01011962.1_pt1 | contig 11879 bp, 8 predicted proteins | sample 1955861 | NCBI WGS metagenome assembly ULRZ01 (sample SAMEA4835694, study PRJEB28245) | human gut metagenome | biome: gut microbiome; material: fecal sample | place: Denmark | collected 2008 | reverse complement strand
CTTTCCATACACTTTCTTTCCATCTGCAATTTTATAAGCTCGAATCCGAATAAAATATGTCTTTTTCTTTTTCAGCTTCTTTAATGTAACAAAGGTTGATTTAACCGTTTTTTTCTTGGCCTTTTTAAACTTTTTATTTGTTGCATACTGAATCTGATACCCCAAACTGTTTGGCACCTTTTTCCAAGTAACTTTTACTTTGCACTTCTTTTGATTCTTTGCAACGACACCTTTAATCTTTGTCAAAGAAGCCATTTGACCGCTATTCTTCCCATCATTGACCGTTTGTGACGATTGCGGAATATTCCCTTTTGTCGGCACTTGCGGCGTCATAGATGGCTTCGGCGTATTCGCCGGTTGATTGTCTGGATTCGGTTTCACACTTGGCTGAGAACCAGGAGATGGGATTATCTGTGAACCATCACTCTCTCCTTTTGACACCACCGTACATGTATCCTTTACACTCCCACATGAAACAGTAATTGTCGTTGTTCCTTTTCCTACGGCTGTCACTTTTCCTGTTTGATCTACGGAAGCAACCCCTTCATCATCCGATTTCCATATTATTGCTCCATCTGCATCAGAAGGATAATAACTTGCATTTAACTGGTAACTGTCACCAATAGAATTTAATTCTATGGATGTTTTGTTTAAATAAATGCTTGTTATTGGGATGTTGACTGTCACCTTACATGTCGCTGTTTTTTCACCTGCCTTTACCGTGATAACTGCCTCGCCCGCCGATATTGCCTCAACATTTCCTGTTTTGTCCACTTTTGCAATCTTCTCATCCGAAGACGACCAAATAACTTCATCCGTAGAATCCATTGGATTTAATCCTGCGGTTAATTGATATTTCTCATTCCGCCCTAATGTCAATTCTGTTTCAGTCAGCGTGATTTTCTCCGTTGCAATCTGCTGTGCAACAAAAGCAATATCATTTTCTTTTGCATACTGCTCTGCATAACTTCCTGCCACGCCTCTAATTAGTAAAATATCTAGATACGAAAAACTCAACGAACTAATTTTCTTTGTTTTACACGGAATGAAAATTTCCCGCAAATTAATACATTCTTTAAATGCATCTTCTTCAACTTCTTGTATTCCATTTGTCAAAATAATTTTTTTCAATTTCAAACATGCTTCAAATGCACCTTTAGGAATAACCTTTATTGTTTCACTCAATAATATTTCTTCCAAATTACTGCATCCACTAAAAACATAATTTCCTATGGTTTCAATTTGGTTTCCCATATCTACCATAATAAGTCCTTTACACCCACTAAATGCACTGTCACCAATCTTCCTTACATTACTATTCTTTAAATCTATTTTAGAAAATGCTACACAATCTTTATACGCAAACGCACCTATGGTTTCTATTTGTTCACCTGTCACAATATTTTCAAGTGAACTACACTCCATAAACATGCAATCAGGAATCTTCGTTAATGTTTTCGGAAACCTAACTTTTTTTAGTTTCGAACACCCTTTCAGGACACCATTTCCTAAAATACTAATCGTATCAGGAAAATTAAATTCCTCAATATTTACACACCCCTCAAAAGCATTAGCATCTATTTGTTTCACAGAATCTGGAATTTTAATATCTTTTAGTAATATACAATTTTTAAACGAACGACTCCCCACTGCAGTAACGGTTTGAGGAATTTCTATTTTTTCCAAACCATTACTGCCTTCAAAAAGCATATCCGGAATTTTGGTTATTCCTTTTTCAAATAATATATTCTTTAGAGCCGGGCAGTCGCTAAAAACATTTGCATAATATCCAACTTCATTTATTTTTTTATTTATTTCCACTGCTTCCAAATTTATACAACCGTTAAATGAATATGCTCCTAAATATACTAATTCTTTCGGTAACTTAACCTCTTTTAATGAAGTACATCCTTGAAAGCATCCTCCCACTGCACTTACTACATTTCCATAATCATCTCCTATTTTTCTTACCCCTCTTGGCAAACTAATTTCTCTTAAATTTTTGCACCCAGAAAAAGCACCGTTTCCTATTTCTGTTATTGTATATGGTAATTCAATTTCTTTTAAACTAGTGCAATTATGAAACAATCCTTCCGCAATGTTTGTAATACCTTCATCAAAAGTAATATGCTCAAGAGAATCACATTCTGCAAAAAAATTTCCATAATATCCTGTCTTTGTAATATTTTTTGGAATACGAATATTATCAATGGTCGAACATCCAAAAAAAGTATACGCACCTAAAAATTGAAGATTCTTTGGGATATTTACTTCTTGTAATAATGTGCAATTTTGAAATACACCACCAGAACCGTATGCCACGGGACCATATTCATCTCCTAATTTTTCAATAGAATTAGGCAATTCTACACTTATTAATGAACTGCAATTTTCAAAAGCACCCTCTTTAATTTCAAGAAGTTGTGGTGGAATAACAATTTCCGTAAGCCATTTACATCCTCTAAACAAACTCGACTCTATCACCGTATACTTCTCATTATTCGGCAAATACGCATATCCCAGACTGGTACATCTGTAAAACGCACTTTCGCCAATTGATTCCACACTATCCGGTATGCTAACAGACAATAAACTCGTACAGCCTTCAAATGCACTATTTCCAATACTCTTCACGCTATCAGGAATCAGCACATGTATCATCGTTTTATTATTCAAAAATGCCTCATCACCAATCGCTGTTACCGTATCCGGAATTTCTACAAATGGCTGCCATCCCGTGTATTTTACTAAAACACCATCTTTTATGATAAAATTTGCACTATCATCATAAAAGACATCATCGCCATCTCCGTAAATTGACGCATAATTATCAGCACGATAAATTGTAATTCCTCCATTGGAAGAACCATATCCGTATGTTCCTTTTGCTAATTCCGAATAAGAACGTTCCCATTCATTGATACCACATCCTCCCGGAGCACAACCATTCACTGCGGCATTACAATCATATACTGTGATTCCTTTTGAAGTCAGTCCGGTAAAAATCATGGTATGCTGACCAGAAGAAGCTGTTGTACTGGCCTGAATTACATCACCAATTTTAGCCTGCGCAAATAATTGCTGCACTTGTGCCGCTGTAAAGTTTCCTGTCAGTTGTCCCACCTTATTTACACCATTTTCGTCTCTATATTGATAACGAGCATTAGAATAATATCTAGCTGGCATTTCTTTTCCATAAAGGAAAAAGAATACCATACGTGCAAACCCAAAACACTGGGTTGCTCCACCCCAATCTCCTTTCCATGTTGCTCCTTGATTTGGCGGATATTTCTGTTTTATTGCTGCTAACCGCGCCTTGATGCTCTCTGTGCTGTCATAATTTCCATCAATTGTTGCCCCACTTGGTGTCTTGCGTGTAACTGTATTGCCGGAAATCTTCAACAGACCCGCAGATACATCTGCTGATGCTTCCGAACAGCAACGATCCATATAAGTAGCATAAGAAAAACCAGAAAGCGAACCTGCCCAGCTTTTTAATGCCTGTTTTACTGACTTATCCGAGCCATTTACACAACCTGCTACTTTGTCCATAGTTGTTTTCATTGTTATAATATAAAAACCATATACAACTTTATATTGCTCTATTTTTTCTGCTGATGTTTTCCCGTTTTTAAATTCTTTACGCAGCTTATTAACTTTATTTCTTGCCAAATATGTATATGCCTGACACATTCCAGCTTGTATGATCTGATCTGCTGTTGGACAAAAGGATTTATATATTTTTCCTAATATATTTGCACAAACATTTTTCACAAACACAACCGGTGATGAACCATATTTTGCCACGGCACTTACCATTTTCTTTATGACTTCATCCTGTAGATAATTTTTCTTCGCAAATGTCAGAAAATCTGATGTCCGATCTGACATAATTGACCGGATTGCACTGGCAAACTCTGAATCCATGGAACTAAAAGCATCATCCAATTTGTTCAATACTGCCAAATCCAAGTCCTGCATTTCAATATATGCCGTAATTATTTTCAATGCTTTCTGTGCATTGCCGGCATAACCCAATATTTTTGAAAATGTATCTGCATCTGTATACATATCCACAAGTTTGTCAACTTGATTATCTGACAGGTTTAGGGATAAGTTTTTCAATGACACTTTATAATTGTACAAATCCGTTGCATTTGCCACATTATAAGCATCGGAAATGGTACTATATGCATTTCCAATTTGCGAAACTGTATTTGTAGCAGAAGTATCACTGGACAGATACGCCTGAATTAATTGATAAACCACTTCCTTATTCAATTTGTCTTTGGTGCTCTGTCCAATTCCCGCCTTGCTTGCCAATTCCGATATGATGATGTCCGCACCATTTTGTAACGAATATAAAATGGAGGCACCTAAACCTTCTGCATCATTGATCGTTGACATCCCTTTTTCAATGCGCTCCTCGCATCTAGCCATATAGTTATCATAGGCCTTGTTATCGAGATATTCCGGACATCTATAATATATGTCCTCTTCACTAACAGAATATGCTGCTTTTACTTTTTCTGCCGGAACAAATTCAGCCAGTTGCAAACAGCACATGATTGCTGCCATTAATATGGCTAAGATTCTTTTCTTCATAACAATCCCCTCCAATTTTTGTTAATTCATGCCTACATCATAGCACATATTGTTCTATGATTCAATAGTCCATTTTGTTCTAGTATTATCATATACACTACGTTCAATTTATAATATTATTAAATTTTGCTCGGATTTCATCCGTTTAAAATCACCCTTAATCCTAGGAGGTTTTTTACATGAAAATGCAGCGTATTCGTGATCTGCGAGAAGACAACGATTTAAAACAAACAGACATTGCAGACTACTTACACATTAGCCAGCGTACATATTCACATTATGAGACAGACAGCCGGAGCATGCCGATTGAAGTACTAAAGCGACTTGCTGTCTATTACAATACAAGCATGGATTACCTGGCGGAACTTACCGATGAGAAAAAGCCCTACACAAGAAGCAAAGAAACACTTCCAAAATAAAAACACACTGCTTCCCATTGCAATGTGTTTTTATTTTTATGCCTCTGACCGTATCTATTTACAGCGCACTCACATCCACCAAATACGCCCTCTTTTTATTTGTTATCAAAATTTTCTTCTGCGTTTTCACCAGATGAATTTCCATATCATTTCTTAATTTCCTCGGAATATTCATCTTCTTCCACGTATGATTTGTGAGTTGAATGAGATAAACCGCCTGTTTTTTCTCCTCCAGATTTCCAAATAATACATAATCACCACTTACATCAATTACATCGCCACTATCCTTAACATCCGGAATGGTAAATGACTGATTTCCGGTAATTTCATAAAATTCCAGTGATTTCTTTTTGTGGTGGTAACGGTAAGACCATTTCATATTAACAAGGCCGACACCTGAATATTTCTTCTCAATTCTCATGGTCTGTAAATTTACTACGCATGTAGAATCCTCTTCTGTACTGTTTTTAAAAATTGACTCACCGTAGGTTAAAATTCGGTTTTCATCCAAAAACTCAATTTCTGTTGTTCTGGCATATCCATTCACGAGTTTCTGACTTATTTTTTTCTCCGTCTGCGAAGCAATATCAAAGACTGACCAGTAGCCGTCTCCCCTGTGATTGCACAAAATTTTACTACCTTCCGGTGACATAACAAAATTGCATATCATGTTACCGCCGGATATTTTTTTCACCGTTTTCTCTGCCAGATTGATTTCCACCAAATAACCTTTTGTCGCATTTTTTTCTTCTCTTACACCATAAATTATGCCGTTTTTATAATAAGAGAAAATCTCGGTAATTCCTCCCGTGTAATTAAAGGCATAAATTTCGTTGCCGCTTGCCACATATTGAAAACCGCATTTTTCCCCGTCAAGTACACTTTCAAAAGCAACCGGTGTCATTTTCTTTAATCCATTGGAAACTACTGTGTACACATGGTCTACTTTTTCCTCATCTCCCTCAAAATGATACTCACTGATAAAACTTTCTTTCTCTCCGACCACCATCATGTTTTCCTGTAATTGTATCGTGCCATCTTTTTCCGCCTTAACGTCTGCCACCTGTTTCGTTGGTTCTGGATTTAACTCCACCTCGGTGACATTTTCCTTGCCAAACATATTTTCCAAAAGCGATTGAAACACATTGGATTTCGTTGCCGCCACAGTTACAAAAGTTCCGCACAAAAGGAAAATCACTACCGCCGCAGCCGCTGTCCGAAGTTTTTCATTGAATTTCTCCTATGGGAAATACCCTGTATCTTTTCCGGATTCAGTGCCTCTTCCACCCAGTCTTCCGGGGCTTTAATCTTATCTATTTTTTTAATATCCATCATTATGCCTCCTGTTTAATCCCTGTTAATTTTTCATGATAGCAGCGAGTTTTTCTCTGCCTCTGCGAAGTCTTGATTTCACCGTATTCACACTTGTATGCAGCATTTTTGCAATTTCACCCGTGCCATATTCTTCATAATAATAAAGCACAATTACTTCACGGTACCGAAAAGATAATTTCCGCAAAGCCTCGACAAGCTGCTCCGTTTCTTCATCTTCTATTTGCAGAGAACCAGCCTTTTGGTTCTCCTGTGGCACATATCCAATATCCACATTTCGATTCCAGAACTGCCTGTGGTAATCTCTGCATTCATTTCGCGCAACTGTGTAAAGCCACGCTTTTATGTGTTCTTCCTCTCGAAAGGTTTGTTCTGTCTGATAGAGTTTCAGAAACGTATTTTGAAAGCAGTCCTTTGCTGCCTCCTCATTCTGCGTCCAGACAACACATAGTCTGGTTATGTCATCTGCATACTGCCGCACGACGTCCTCATACTCTATCCCGGCATATTTATTTATCATTGCCTGATACTCCTTTACTACAATTTCTTTTGCATGCATGGTAGAAAATAATTACTTTCTATATAATACACGATTTGGATGGGAAAATGGGTGCAGGATTTTAATAAGAGAAAACCTCACCCCATAATATCAAACAAAAATGAAGTTCATTCGTGAGAGACTATAATGCGAAGCATTATCTTGTCTCGATACGAATGAACTTCATTTTTGTCTTACTCCCACACTATTTTTCTCACTCTTGCATGCCGGCATGGATCATGCAGAGGGTCATTTTCCGAATATCCGCATCTTCCCTCAAAACATTCCAGACTTCTGGCATGATATACGAAAATATCATTTCCATCCTTATCTTTTGTAAATGAATTGTGTCCGGGTCCAAATTCCTCATGTAAATCTTCGGATGTAAGCATCGGTGTATTCTGCTTAGTCCATGAATCCCGCTTTAGCAAATCACTTCCCTCTTTGGCAGAAATTACTCCTACACAATACTCCGGGCCAGTACCGGACGCTGAAAAGAAAACCATTATTCTGCCATCATGTTTGACAACCGCAGGTCCCTCATTTACGGCATAGCGGACTTTTTCCCAATCATACTCCGGCTCCGTTAAAAGCATCGGCAGTGAAATTAATTTCCATGGCTCCTCGCGATTAACCTCTCCCAAATACAGGCAGGAAATTTTCTCCGGACTATGCTGCGCCCAAATCACATAAGAGTGTTCACCATCTTCAAAGTAAGTCATATCCAAGGAAAAGCCGGTGAAAGAAAAATCATCCTCTTCCCTCTTTTGGAATTTGCCCTTTTCACTCCAAGTTCCGGCATATGGATCATCGCTGTCGCAGACAAGAACGTGACAGTCAAATGCCCAGTTATTTTCCTTGTCCTCACTTCCGGCATAAAACACATACCAGTGCCCAGCAATATAATACAGTTCCGGTGCCCAGATAAAACGGTGTGTTAATGTTGTATCTGCCACTTTCCAAATAGTAATTTCTTCTGCCGATGCAAGTTCTGAAATATCTTTTGCCCGCCGCAAAATCACACGGTCATATCCATCCTTGTCGTCTGCACTTTTCATTGGATAAGAAGCGGTGAAATAATAAAATCCATCCGGTCCCAATGTAATGTATGGATCGGCACGCTCCTCAATAAACGGATTTTGATAACACTCTTTAAACTGCATTTCTCGGTCCCCCTTATTTACTTCCTGATTTAATAAGTGTACAACAATCCCCCCGTTATCGCCATGTCATTTTGTGACCTTGTTTTGGAAAAATGTTACCAATTTTCTTTGACACAAGAAGGAGTAACATGGTAAAATCAAGCAAAAGGGGGACTATTCATGGCTGCAAAAACATTTGACGAAGTATATCTGGTAAATTATTCATCCTACGATGATGTCAATCTATATGAGGTCGGATGTCAAAAATGTGACCCATCTTACGGATATGGTCCAATTATCCGCAAATTATATATTCTGCATTATGTCGTAAGCGGTGAAGGTCTTCTCCGTATCCAGGACAAAGAATTTGCCGTAAAAGAACATGATATCTTTGTTATACCAGCTCATACACCATCCTATTACGAAGCCGGCGAAAACAATCCATGGAACTATATCTGGATTCAGTTTGATGGCTTCAAAATCAAGGAAATGCTGAATCGCTGCGGTTTATCAGAAACAAATCCCGTTCTCTCCCTGCGTGAATATGCCCCAAAAACAGAACGTTGTCTGCGGAATATTCTTACAAATCACGAGGATGAATACGCCTGCATTGGCAATGTATATCAATTATTCCAGCATATGGTTCAAGCAGCAAATCTAGATAAAAAGATGAAAAAAAAGAAAACAGATGCGCTGACTTATATTCAAAACACCATCTGTTTTATCAGACAAAAATATTCAGACCCAATCCGCATTCAGGACATTGCGGATTATTGCGGATTAAACCGCTCCTATCTGACACGGTTATTTAAGCACGCCACCGGTTATACTCCACAGGAATATCTTGCGCAGTACCGCATTAATCAGGCAAAACAATTGTTGGAAGAAAACTCTATGTCTATCCAGCATATTGCCTACTGTGTCGGATACAATGATGCTTTTACTTTTTCCAAACTTTTTAAGAGACAGACTGGATTTTCCCCATCGGATTACCGTGATTTTTCCCATAAAAAAACTCCGATTACGGAACACACACTGCATACCGTAATCGGAGACAAAATCGAGTAATTCTTATCGACGGAACAATCCTTTTTTCTCATAAGGCTCACTTGTATGGGAAACTAATTCATAACCAATTTCTTTAATTTCCTTTTCCAGCATAGGAATATCTAACGATTCCTCGCTGATTACAACAGTTTCTCCTTTTTTTGCAGAGGAAGAAACTTTCTTCACCTTACAATGGTTACGAATCAAATCATTCATATGCGATTCACACATGCCACACATCATACCGTCAATTTTTAACACGGTTTTTACCATTGGAATCATCTCCTTTAACACATTTTCATGTCTATTATAGCAAGAGATTCACCCTTTGTAAAAGATTATTTGTTTGTTGATAAAAATGGTTGCAGAACACCTGCCATCTGGTTAATCGGCATCGACTGCAGATAAATCTTACCGGGACCGGTCACTACGGTGTTAAAGAATCCTTCTCCACCAAGCACTTTATTTTTCAGTCCCTTAACGGTTGTAATATCCATCGTACAGGTTGCATCCATCGCAGCTAAGTAGCCGGTATCAATAATCATCTGCTGCCCTGCTGCCAGCTCATATTCCTTTACATAACCATCAATTTCTACAAAAGCCGTACCGTTGCCGGAAAGTCTCTGCATAATAAAACCTTCGCCACCAAACAGACCGCCACCTAATTTTTTCTGGAACGCAACCGATAATGTCACTCCATCCGTAGAAGCAAGAAATGCGCTCTTCTGTGCAATTATCTCATTTCCATTTCCAATTTCAAATGCCAAAATCGAACCCGGAAAACTGGAAGCGTATGCAATCTGTCCAGGTCCGCCTTCTGCTGTATAACGGTTCTGAAACATATTTTCGCCGCTAAACATGCGTCCAATCATTTTTCCCATTCCGCCGCCGGATGTCTCCATTTTCATATTTGGTGTCATCCACGACATAGCTCCTTTTTCGGTAATCATAGACTCGCCTGGCTTCAAATCGCAAATAACAACCGGCAATGGTGCTCCTTCAATTGAATATTTCATATGTATAAAATCTCCTTTCACAAATCAAAATTTGTTTCATTTTAACATAATCACTACGCACTTTCTATCATCACTGTAGAAACGGTTGGAAAAATGTCACAACTGTTTGTAATCTACTTAGACGCCGCATCAATAAATGAATAAAATGCTGCTTTTGGATCATCTAATCCTGTACCAAACAAAAGACATGACGTAGGTTTTCTCCATGATATGGTATCATAAAGTCCCCACACCGTAACGCCGGTAATACCGCGGGCATTTACGGATTTATCACGATTTTCCTGCTTGGAAATAAGCAGTTTCATAATATCGGAATAATGATTTGCCAGATCCTCTTCTGTCTGTCCATCTTCGATTCCGATATCCAATTCTGTAACCTGAACCTGAAGTCCGGTTGCCAAAAACTTATCCACTGCTGTTCCATATTTCTCAAGAGAAGGATAATTCACGGTAATATGGCTCTGCATACCGATTCCACCGCAAATTTTTGCTTCTTCTCCTTCATTAATGTAATTGATGAGTTTTACAATTTCATCTGCAACATCATACTCATTATAATCGTTGTAAAATAACGTAACATCCTCTTGCAATCCATATTGTTTTAACTCATCATAAGCAATTTCATAAGCTTTTTTCACATAAGTCGGTTTCAGACCCATGTTACCATAAACGTCCATCCAGCTTGTAGCTGCCGGATCATTGGTACGGTGTGTATACTCATTCGTAATGTCCCAGCAATAAACAAGGGACCCTGCCTTACCGGTCAAACTCTTTTCCTTATCCATGACATGTTTCATTACAGAACGGATATAAAATTCAAGTCGTTTGTCCATCACTTCTTTCGAGACATTAGCGCCACTGCTGCTATATCCTTCCTTGAAGAAACGCGTTGATGTCTGCTGATGCCACTGCATCACATGTCCACGCATCTGAAGTCCATACTGATTGGCAATCTCCAGAATTTTGTCCACACTGTCAAAATTCAACTTGCCAACCGTCGATTCGGTGTAACCATCCGGAATCACATAACCAAGTTTTTTCGCTTCGCTCACAGAAATCGTACCACTCCAGTCAGACAAAATCTGCGCCGGTTTCAATTCATTTTCCAGTGTGTAACTATTGTAGTGATGTTTCACGAATTTCATTGTCTCGTCACTTTGCATCTGATAACCATCGTTCCATGATGTATTATAGCTCAACACATTGCCCATGCGTTCAAAAACACCTTTATAAGCTTCTTTAATACTGGAAAATCCTTCTGGATTAAACGGTCCCTTGCCCTCTGTAGTTTGGATTATAGTAACATCATCAACAAGAAAATCAAATGTACCCGACGGTCCTTCTACATAAAAGGTTAATTTCGAAAAAGCTGACGGCACAGTATATGTACCTTTAATCTCAACCCATGAACCACTTGGGACTGTCGTTTCATCTTTAATTGCCGGATAACTATCCTGTTGACCAGACACTGACAAATTCGCAGACAACTTAATTGTTTGTGCGGAACCTGTCGTCTGTTTTACCCATACAGAAAATGTATAAGTGGCTTCTTTTACGATTGATTTTGTTACATCCAGCTCGGCTCCATTCCACTTATCAGTACGTCCGGTTACAGAAAGACAATTTCCACTTCTTCCGCCGGAAACCACTGCTACTTTTGCTGCTCCACGTCCGGTAAATCCATCCGTTCCGTCTTCAAAACCGGTAGACAAATACGTTTTTTCTGCAAATTCACCTGCCGGTGTTGCCGTTGGTGTTGCCGTTGGTGTTGCTGTCGGTG